>JAESGX010000132.1_pt1 | contig 68232 bp, 66 predicted proteins | sample 9269801 | NCBI WGS metagenome assembly JAESGX01 (sample SAMN16773122, study PRJNA677054) | algae metagenome | isolation source: Pleurocapsa minor GSE-CHR-MK-17-07R and co-occurring heterotrophs from wet... | place: USA: Lower Calf Creek Falls, Grand Staircase Escalante National Monument, UT ... | reverse complement strand
GAAGACCCCGATCCGCCGCCGCTTCAAGCGCTGCGCCTGGGAGGACGACTACCTCCTCAACGCCCTCGCCCAAATGCGATAGCCCTGCCTGTCAGGGGAGGGAAATACCTACGCCCCCGTCACTTGAGCCCGCGCTCAAGCGACCTTTCTCACGCCACCATTGCGGGACCGCCGCCGCTCCCGCATCGTTGTTGTTCGTGAGTGGGGAGGAAGGCTGCCGATGGACGAGGTTTTCGCGCGTCGCGACATGATCGAGCCGGCCCGGCTGAGGGCGCTCAGCGGCAAGTCGGACCTTGCCGGCTTCCTGCAAGTCGGCAGCCACCTCGGCGCCATCGCCATCTCCGGCACGGCGCTGTGGTTCACCTGGGGCACCTGGTGGGCGGTGCCGATCTTCATCGTCCACGGCGTCTTGTTGAACTTCCTCTATGCCGGCCAGCACGAGCTCAGCCACTGGACGGTGTTCAAGACGCGCGCGCTCAACGAATGGTTCGGCCGGCTGTTCGGCTTCATCGTCATCTTCCCGCGCGACTTCGACCAGCTGCAGCACTTCGCCCATCACCGCTACACCCAGGACTGGAACCGCGACGGCGAGCTGGTGCGGCCGCCCTACACGTTCTCCTCTTATGTGCTCTACGTGCTCGGGCCGACCTACTGGTACTACCGCGTCCGCCGCATCGTCCGCTTCTCGCTCGGCATCGTCACCGAGCCCTACATCCCCGAGGCCCGTCGGCCAGAGGTGGTTCGCGAGGGGCGTTGGCATGCCGCCGGCTACATCGCCATCGCCGTGCTGTCGGTCGTCTTCCAGACCTGGGCGGCGGTGATGCTCTGGCTCGCGCCGATGGTGGTGACCAAGGTCGTCCACCAGCTGCAGAACACCATCGAGCACCTCGGCCTCGCCCACGAGCCGAACATCCTGGAGAACACCCGCTCCACCCGCACCAACGCCGTCATGCGCTGGATGGCGTGGAACATGCAGTACCACACCGCCCACCACGCCTTCCCCGGCGTGCCCTTCCACCAGCTGCCGGCCCTGCACCAGGCGCTGTTCACCGAGAAGGGCCGCGAGCCCCACACGATGAGCTACCTCGCCTTCCAGTGGGAGGTGCTGAAGGCGTTTGCCAGCGGCCGCACGGAGGCCGACTTCCCCGACGAGGAGATGTGGATCTCCGACCACGCTGCCAAGGCCCGCGCCGCGGCGAAGGCGGCCTAGGGCGGTCCGGACCGGCTCGCGGCGGCCTGCTGCAGGCAGCGCACCTGCCCGCGGGCGGAGAGGCTCATGTCGCGCGAGAGCCGCAGCATGCGCTCCCGCTCGGCGGCCCCCTTGGCGAGCAGGCCGTCGGCGATCGACAGGATCGTCTCTTGGCGGGAGCCGATGTCATAAATGTCGAGATCCGGCTGCTCCAGGGCGAACAGGCGCAGCAGCCCATGCGTCTTGTAGGCGGAGTTGGTGGCGAGCAAGACGACGGGGGTGCCGCCCATGGCCGACTTCAGCGCGCTATGCCAGCGCCCCCCAACATAGAGCGCCGCGTTGGCCAGGAGATCGATCGACTGCATCACGGGGATCGTGCTGCCGACGAAGGCACAGCCGACTTCCTCCGCGACGGCGCGCAGGTACGGCTCTTCCTGGTGCTCGATGGCGACGACGGCGACCGGGGCCCGCCCGGCGAGCGCTCTGGCGAGCCCGACATAGTCGGCGAAGGTGTCGGCCTCCCGCCGTGGCTGGTAGCGCCAGCGGGCGCTGCCCCCGAGCACGATGTACGGCGCTGCGAGGTCGAACGGCTGTTCGACGAACGGGTGGTAGGCATACTGGCCGCCGCGCCGCGCCAGGTCTGCCCACGCCGCCGGAGAGGCGACCTCGAGGGTATGGATCGCATCGGCGGCGAAGCTCTGCGGCAACCCGTGCCGGGCGCGGATGTAGCCGGAGGACTCCAGCGACACGGGCTCGCGGAAGACGACGTCGTCCAGCAAGGGGTAGACGAGCTCTGCCAGCACCCGCAATTCAGGATTGCTGAGATCGCAGGTGTGATTGACGATGAAGCACGGCTTGCCGAAGGCCGTCTTCGCCGTATAGGCCAGCGACAGCAGCAGTCGACCAGCATTGTTGAACTCGAGGAAGGCGCCTTCGCCATTGATGACGACCGCGTCGCAGGCCCGCAGGGCGCGGCTGGCGGGCGCGTCGGGTTGCGATCGCAGGTGATCCGCCAGCCGGGTGAGATCGTCGGGAACGGCGGGTCGACCGGCTGCCCGGGAATAGTCGAAGTAGGCGCCCCATTGCGCGACGTCCATCGTGTAGTCGATGCGCGCGCCACTGCCGGCGATCAGTCGGCGCAGCGCCGATGTGGTGGCGCGGCAGCCGAGGTTCGTGCGGTAGAGGGTATCGCCGGCGAGCAGGACACGGAGGCTTCCGTCCGCGGGCTTCGGATCCCGCCAGCCGCGGATGCGGCGATCCGCGAAGGCGCCTCCCGCGACGGGCTTTCCCCAGATCGGACGACCGGTGGCGCGCAGTTGGGCGAAATCGGTCCGCGCGCGCCGCAGTTTCGCGTCGCGCGGAGCACGCAGCAGCGCGTCCGTCAGCACCGCTTCCGCCTCGACGAAGCGGCCGAGGCGGCAGAGCAGCAAGACGAGCCGCAGCGACATCGGGGCGGCGAGGCCGGCTGCGCGGTCGATGGCGCCGAGGTGCCGGTCCGCTGCCGCGTCGTCCTCGAGGTCGGCGGCGAGTTCGGCCATCTCCAGCCGCAAGTCTGTGTCCGCCGGTGCCGCGCTCTCGATCTCGGCGAGCAACCCATAGGCCTCGAGCGACGATCCGGCCTGGCGCAGATCCGCGGCGTGTTTGCGGAAGTCGGCGTGCATCTGGGCGCGGGAGCGTTCGTCCGTGGCGGGCTTGCCGTGCTCGCCGCGCAGCCGGATCGCTTCCCGCCAGTGGTGGACGGCCTCGTCGGAGCGGCCTTCGCCCGAAAGGATGCGGGCGAGGCGCGTGTGCGCGGCGCCCGATTGGGGATTGGCCGAAAGCGCCTCGCGAATGGCGGCCTTCGCGGCCTCGCTGGAGCCCTCCTGCACCAGCCTGTCGGCGTGCAGGAGGGCAGACCGTCCGAACTGCGCCAAATGGGCGGCCGAGATCGCCTGTCCCGCCCGTCGCATCGCCGCGAGGGCGCGCGACCAGAGGGCATGCGCCGCCGGCCAGTCGGCGCGGCCCGCGGCGCTCGTCGCCGCAGCGATCAGTCGCTCGCCTTCGCCGGTGGCGTCGTCCCGCTCCACCATGTCGTCTGTCCCAGCCTCGTGCGCCAGCCTACCCTGTCGGTCGACGGCACACGAGTGCTGCTGCGACGCGTGCCGGCGCTCTGCCGTTCGCCACCGAAGTCGAAAGTTCAATAGGAGCCGTCATGCAGTCCTTGCGCTTCTACCAGTCGCTGTGGGCCACCGAAGAGCGGCGGCCGGGGGTGGCCGAGCGGCCGGTGGAGGAGCGCTTCGAGCGCGTCCGCGACGCCGGCTATTTCGGCATGGGCATCGACCTCGGCGCCCTTGATCTGGAGACCGCGAAGACGCTGGTACCGCTCTATGCCAAGACCGGCCTCGGCGGCCTTTTGACGGCGTTCCCGAAGTCGGTGGAGGACCTGCGCCCGGCGCTGCACCTCGCCAAGGACATCGGTGCGCCGGTCGTCTTCGTCATCGGCCAGGTGATGCCGCTGTCGGTCGACGATATGGTGGCGCCGGTGCGCGGCTGGCTGAAGGTCGCGGCGGAGGAGGGCGTGCCGATCGAGCTCGAGACGCACCGCAACTGCCTCACCAACGACCTGTTTTCGACGCTGCTGCTGACCGAGCGCATCCCCGAGGTGCGGCTGTCGGCCGATCTCTCGCACTATGTCGTCGACCGCGAGATGCCGCACCCGATCCCGGATTTCCTCGAGGCACACATCCAGGCGATCCTCGCCCGCTCGGATTCGCTGCAGGGGCGGGTGGCGACGCGCAACCAGATCCAGGTGCCGATCGGCTGGCCACAGAACCGCAAGTGGCTCGACACCCACCTTCAGTGGTGGACCGACGGCATGCGGATGTGGCGCGCCCGTTCCGGTCATGATGCGGCGATGATCTTCCTCAACGAGCTCGGCCCCCGCGACTACGCCATGACCGGCCCCGACGGCCAGGAGATGTCCGACCGCTGGGAAGAGGCGCTGGAGCTCCGCCGTCTGGTGACGGAGCGCTGGGCCGCGCTGGCGGCGGGGGAAGCCGCAACGTAGGTTTCCGTCCGCTCGAAGCTTTCATGAGCCGTCTCGCCGGCCACAACCCATTGCTTTTACATGAAAATGCCCACCCTCCCCTTGAGGGGGAGGGTCGGCCGCGAAGCGGCCGGGGTGGGGTGACCGCGGGCGGGAGCCCGCGCACGACTCCTCTCGGTTCCCACAATTCTTCCCGGCGCCTCCCGGCGCCGCCACCCCGCCCCGCCGCGCCTTCGGCGCGTCGAACCGCCCCCGCGAGGGGCGGGTGGCTCCCGGCGGGTGCGGTTGATCTGCCTCCAGCGGCGATGTCGCGGCCGCAGCGCGCGAACCCGCTTGACCGGCCGCGCCGCCCCGCTGTCTTCTCGGAAGTGCTCTCCGACGGGCGAGCGGAGGGCTGCCGGCGCTCGACGGCTCCCGTGATCTCCAACGCCGGCCCCCATGACCCCCGCCGCATGACCCCCGCCGCATGACCCCCGCCGCATGACCCCCGCCGCATGACCCCCGCCGCATGACCCCCGCCGCATGACCGCGCCCGCCCTCGCGATCGATGGCCTCGTCGCCGGCTATGGCGGCAGCCGCGTGCTGGACGGGCTCGACCTCGCGGTGGCGAGCGGCGAGGTGGTCGGTCTCATGGGCCGCAACGGCATGGGCAAGTCGACGCTGATGCGCGCCATCATGGGCGTCGTCCCGCGCACCTCCGGCCGCGTCACGGTGGCCGGCCGCGACACCGCCGGCCTCGCCCCTTTCACGATCGCCCGCCTCGGCGCAGCCTACGTGCCGCAGGGCCGCGACCTCTTCGCCGACTTCACCGTGATGGAGAACCTGGCGCTGGGCGTGCTCGGCCACGAGCGGCCGCGGCCGGGCTTCGCCGATCCGGTGCTGGCACTGTTCCCGATCCTGAAGGAGCGCATCGCTCAGAAGGCCGGCACGTTCTCCGGCGGCCAGCAGCAGCAGCTCGCCATCGCCCGGGCGCTGGTGTCGCGGCCGCGCCTGCTGCTGCTCGACGAGCCCTCGGAGGGCATCCAGCCCTCGATCGTCGCCGAGATCGCCGAGCGCCTCGCCGCCCATGCGGCCGAGACCGGCCTCGCCATCCTCATCGCCGAGCAGAACCTCGACATGGTGATGCGCATGGCCGGCCGCTGCGCCATGATCGAGAACGGCCGCATCACCGCCGACCATCCGATCGCGGCGGTGCGCGCCGCGCCCGACCTCGTCACCCGCCACCTCGCGCTCTAGGACCCCGCCGGTGCTGTTCGCCGCCCTCGACGGCCTCAACTACGTGCTCGTCATCGCGCTGGTGGCGATGGGGCTCGTCGTCGTCTTCGGGCTGATGAACGTCATCAACATGGCGCACGGCGAGCTGTTCCTGCTCGGCGCCTACACCCTGTCGATCACCGAGATGCTCGGCGGCTCGTTCTGGCTCGGCCTCTTGCTCGCGCCGCTCATCCTCGCCCTCGTCGGCCTCGCCATCGAGGAACTGGTGGTCCGCCATGTGTACCACCGCTTCCTCGACACGATCCTCGCCACCTGGGGCCTGTCGATCGCCATAAAGCAGGCGGTGGTGCTCGCCTTCGGGCCGCAGTCGCGGACCGCCTCGCCACCGTTCGACTTCGCGGTGGAGATCTTCGGGGCACCCTATCCGGCCTACCGGCTGTTCGTCATGGCCGTCTCGGTGGCCGTCATCGCCGGCACGTTCCTGCTGTTCTTCCGCACCCGCTTCGGGCTTACCGCGCGGGCGGTGATTGCCAACCGCCGCATGGCCTCCTGCCTCGGCATCGACACCCGCCGGCTCGACCGCCTGACCTTCGCCTTCGGGGCGGCTCTCGCCGGGCTCGCTGGCGCCGTGATGGCGCCGCTGATGAGCGTCGACCCGCAGATGGGGCTCGGCTTCCTGGTGCCGGCCTTCCTGGCAATCCTCGTCGGCGGCACCGGCCACCTCGCGGGCGTGCTCGCCGGCAGCGTGCTCGTCGGCGGCACCGACACGGTGATCGCGCGGCTGTGGTCGCCGGTGGTCGCGCAGATCGTCGTCTTCACGCTGGCGATCGTCGTCATCCGGCTGTTCCCGCGCGGCGTCGTCGGCGGGCGCGAGCGGCGATGAGGGTGAAGCCTTCCACGCTTGCGGCCCCGCTGGTGTTCGCGCTGATGGCGCTGGCGCCGTTCGTGCTCGACGACTGGCGGCTCGGCGAACTCTCGCAGTTCCTCGCCTACGGCATCCTCGCCATGAGCCTTGCGCTGATCTGGGGGCAGGCGGGGCTGCTCTGCTTCGGCCAGGCGGTGTTCTTCGGCCTCGGCGCCTACGCCATGAGCCTTGTGACGCTCGGCATGGTGCCGGGGCTCTCGTCGGTCACGTCGACGTGGGCCGGCCTCGCCGCGGCGATGGCCGTGCCGGCGGTGGCGGCGAACGTCGTCGGACGCTTCCTGTTCTACGGCCGCGGCCTGCGCGGCGCCTATTTCGGCATCGCGACACTCGCGATCGCCGTCGTCGTCGAGCGGCTGTTCATCAACTGGGGCTTCGTCGGCGGGCTGAATGGTCTGATGAACGTCCCACCGCTCGATCTCGGCCTCGCCGGCTGGTCCTATGAGCTGTGGGAGCCGGTGCCGCTCTACGCGGCCATGCTCGCTGCCGCCGCCCTCGTCTGGCTGGCGCTGGAGGCCGTCGTCCGCTCGCCCTTCGGCAGCGTGCTCCGGGCGATTTCCGGCAGCGAGGAGCGAACGGCGGCCTTCGGCTACGACACGGCGGGGTGCAAGCTTTCCGCTTTCACGCTGTCGGCGGCTGTCGCCGGCTTCGCCGGGGCGCTGTTCTCCGCGCAGTTCGCCTTCGTCTCGCCGCCGCTGATCGGCTTCGCGCTGTCGACGGAGGCGCTGATCTGGGTCGCCGTCGGCGGCCGCGGCGCCCTGATCGCGGCCTTCCTCGGCGCGATCCTGGTGAAGAGCGCCGAGGCACGCCTGTCCGAGGCGCTGGGCGCGTCCTGGCTGCTGGCGCTCGGGCTGTTGTTCGTCGTCTGCGTGGTCCTGCTCCCCCGCGGCGTCGTCGGGGAGGTGTTAGCCAGGCTCGACGGATGGTGGGGGAGGGGGCGGAAAGATGGGTGAGACGATGACGACGATGCCTCTCGCCGCAGCAGGCGAAGCACCCTCCCCTGGAGGGGGAGGGTCGTCGGCCGAAGGCCGACGGGGTGGGGTGACCGCGGGCGGGAGCCCGCGCACAAACTGCTACATCGCGGACGTGGCAGGATTTTCTCGCCACCTCCCGGCGGCGCCACCCCACCCCGCCGCGCTCCGCGCGTCGACCCTCCCCCTCCAGGGGAGGGCCGGTGCTCGGTCATCCGTTGGCGGCTCCCTCTCGACAGTCGAGGTGACCCCATGACCCCCCTCCTCATCGACACCGACACTGCCGCCGACGACGCCATCGCGCTGTTGCTTGCCTTCGCGGAACCGTCGGTGGAGGTCGTCGCCATCACCGCCGTCGCCGGCAACTGCCGGGTCGAGCAAGCCGTGCAGAACGCCCTCTACGTTGCCGAGGTCTGTGGCGCCGCCGTGCCCGTCTACACCGGCGCCGCGCGGCCGCTCGCCGGGCCGCTCGCCACCGCCGAGATGGTGCACGGTGCCGACGGCATGGGCGATGCCGGCCTGCCGATCGGCGGCCGTACGCCGGCGGACGGCGACGCGATCGACATCATCCTCGAGATGGCGGACCGCCACGCCGGCGCGCTCACCCTCGTCATGCTCGGCCCGCTGACGAACCTCGCCTTGGCGCTCGCCCGCGACCCGGACCTCGTCGACAAGATCGCCCGCTGCGTCGTCATGGGCGGCACCGGCGACGGCGTCGGCAACGTCACGCCGGTGGCCGAATACAACATCTGGGTCGATCCGGAGGCGGCGCGGACCGTGTTCGCGAGCGGCCTGCCGATCACCATGGTCGGCTGCGACGCCTCCCGCCGCGACGCCTCCTTCGGCGATGCCGACATCGCCGCGTGGCAGGCCCTCGGCACCGCCCGCGCGGCCCTCGCCATCGACGCCACCGCCGGCCTCCGCCGCTTCGTCCGGTCGCGGCGCGACACCGACGTCTTCGACCTGCCCGATCCGCTGGCGATGGTGGTGGCCCTGGACGCGACGCTGGTGACGAAGGCGGAGTTCCTCAACGTCGCGGTGGAAGTCCGCGCCGAATTCAGCCGCGGCGCCACCGTCGTCGACCACCGCGGCCTGACCGGCCGTCCGCCGAACGCGACGGTGGTCCGCTCGGTAGACCAGTCGCGCTGGCGCGCCCGGCTGACCGCGGCGCTGGAGGCCGGTTAACCCGGTTAACCGTCGCCGAGCGCCCGGTCGATCGCCTCACCCGTCGGCATCCCCGTCCGCGCCCCGGCCGCTCCGACCGACAGTGCCGCCGCCGCCACCGCACGCGCCGCGGCGACGTCGAGTGGCAGTCCCTGCGCCAGTCCCGCCGCCAGCACACCCGCCAGCGTGTCGCCGGCGCCCGTGGTGTCGACGACCGTCACGCGGCGGCCGGGCACGTGGGTGACGGTGGCGCCGTCGGTGACGATCGCCCCGTCGGCGCCGATGGTGACCACCACCGGCGCCCGGCAGAGGGCGGCCAGCGCCCGTGCCGCGGCGGCGGCGCGCGCGTGGGTGTCGGCGGTACCGGCAGACGACATCTCGAGGTGGTGCAGGTCGACGAGCGTCGCCGCCTCGTCGCCGTTCAGCACGAGGAGCGGATGGGCCGCGAGGATATCGTCGACGAGCCGCCGCACCGGCGCGGGGGAAGCGACGACGCGCGCCCCGGCCTTGACGGCGAGCCGCGCCGCGGCCGCCAGCGGCGCGTCGGGCACCTCGAAGCTCATCGCGACGAAGCCGCCCGGCTTCAGCTTTGCCAGCGCCGCTTCGGCGGAGGCCGCGTCCACCAGCGCGTTGGCGCCGGCGGCGAGGGCGATCTGGTTCTCGCCCTTGGCATCGACGACGATCGCCGCGATGCCGGTGGCGACGCCGGGCAGCGTCCGCACCGCCGCGACGTCGATGCCCTCGGCCGCGAGGTCAGCGCGCGCCTCCGAACCAAACGCGTCGCCGCCGACGGCGCCGGCAAAGCCGACCTTCGCGCCGGCGCGCGCGGCGGCGACCGCCTGGTTCGCCCCCTTGCCGCCGAAGAAGCGCTCGAAGCGCGAGCCCGAAACCGTCTCGCCCGGCCGCGGCAGCGCGTCGGCGTGGACGACGAGGTCGACGTTGATCGAGCCGACGACGACGAGGTCGAGCGTGCCGTCGGTCATCGTGCCCCCTCCCGGTCTGCAGCCACAACGAGCCGGACCGGCGCGGTGCGCCCGCCCGGCACGTCGACGACGATGCCGTCACCGTCCGCCCGCCATGTCGCTGGCTCGCCGCCCATCGTCGCCGCCACGATGGCGCCGCCGGTGACCCCCGGCAAGCGGAGGAGTCCGGCCTCATCGCCCGCCGGGAGCGTCACCGACAGGCCGGCCGCGTCAAGGCGCAGGTGGGTAAGGCGGCCGCGCGCGTCGGTGGCGAACACCGTCGCCCCGCCGCGCTTCAGCGACAGCACCGTACCGTCGCTCTCGACCGTCAGCCGCCCCGCCGGCGTCTCCAGCGGCCCGAGCCGCACCGGCCGGCCGTCGTGGACGAGCGCAAACCCCTCCCACGGCGTCACGTCGACGATCTCGCCGACGCCCATCGCCGGCATCAGCACGCCCCAGCCGTAAAAGCCCTCGGTGTCGGGCTGGTCGAGGGCCTCGCCGCTGTCGGCGTTGAAGTTCTCCGGGCAGAGCCGCCGCTCGTCCCACGACTGGGCGAACAGCGCGAGGCTCTTCTCGGCGAGGCGGGAGGCCTCGGCGTGGCGGCCGACGCGCTTCAGGCCGTGCCAGGTGAGGAAGTTCAAGGGCGGCCAGATGCGGCCGCGCCAGTAGGTGTTGTCTGGGAAGGCCGGGTCGTTCCGGGCAACCCCTGGCAGGCCGAAGCGGCCACCGAACAGGTCAGGGTCGTCGAGATGGACGAGGAGGCGCTCGACCTGCTCTGGCGAGGCGGCGCCAGCGACGAGCGGGTAGAAGCTCGTCGGCCCGACGCTCCTGACGAAGCGTCCGTCCCAAAGGCGGTTGGCGAAGATGCCGCGGCTCTCGTCCCAAAGCTCCTCGCGGATGCGCCTCCGCGTCGCCTCGGCGCGGGCGGCGAACTCCGCCGCGCCCTCGGTGTCGCCGAGTTCGGTCGCGATCAGCGCCAGCATCTCGGCGTCGAGCGCCACCAGGCTGTTGAGGCCGACGTCCATGCAGTCGAGCGTCCGCGTCTCCGGGTCGTAGCGCGTCTCGTCGTGGATCGGCGCGTTGTCCATGCTGGACTCGTTGCGCGCCCCGAAGTGGGTGCCCTTGTAGAGCCCCTCGCCGACGTCCGACGTGCCGTAGGAGACGAGCCCGCGGCTGCCGGGGTCGCGCACCCGCCACCACCAGCGCTGGTTCCGCGCCAGCGCCTCATAGGCGAGCGACAGCATCGAGCGGCTGCCGGTGCGGGCGAAGATCGACCAGGCGACGAAGGAGGCGACCGGGATCTGCGTGCGGTCGACCCAGCCGTCCATCGCGGTGATCAGGCAGGCGAGGTTGCCCTCGGGCGTTGCGTTCGACAGCGACACCGCGAGGTTTTCGCGCGCGAGCTCGGGATCGAGCATGGCGGCGGCCATCGCGGCGTAGAGCTGGTCGTCGAGCCAGACGCCGAAGCCGCCGAACTTGGCGACGTCCCAGTTGCGGCTGATCGCCGTGTAGGGCCGCGCGTTGATGCCGTCCCACACCGTGTTCCAGGCGATGACGTCGCGCACCGCGTCGAGCGAGCCGGCATTGGCCCCCTCCTGCGCCGCCGCCACCGCCGGCGCCTCCGAAGCGAGCGCTGCCTTGGCCCGCGAGACCGCGAGGTCCTCGCGGTCGGCGACGGCGGCGGCGATGCGGGAGGTGCGCATCATCTCGAAGTTGAAGCGCAGCGCCAGCACGGGTGCGGCGTCGGACCGGGCGGAAAGGTGCCAGTAGCCGTGCCGCTCGTACTCGGCCTTGAGGTCGGCGATCGTCGCGTGGCCGCTGACCAGCGACGGCGCGTCGGCCGAGACGACGGCGACGAAGCGGTGGCCGACGCGCACCACCGTGGCGCCAGTGGCCGCGTCGTGCCGGACGATCTCGCCGCCATCGGCGGAAACGCACAGGCAGAACCAGAACCTGAGGCCCCATTCGCCGAGCGTCGGCGCGGTCCAGGAGCCGACGACGGCATAGGGATCGGGCTTCGTCCAGGTGAGGTCGACATGGGTGCCGGCGTGGTCGAGGCCGATCTCGACGAGCGAGCCGTCGACCGCGTGGCGGCCATAGCGAGCGCCGCCGCCGGGTGGGAAGTCGGTCGCCTGCCGGGTGCTCGCCGCATAGGCGACGGGCGTCAGGCGCACCCCGAGCGGCAGGAACATCATCTCCGCCGGCCGCCGGCCCCAGGTGTTCCACGCCCGGGCGAGCGGGATCGTCGTCGTGCCCGCCACGGCGGTCGGTGCGAAGGCGCCGCGGGGCGGCAAATCGGAATCGGCGCTCATGGTCCCCAGACTTTCAATGGTGAGACTTTCACCAGGCAGAGGGTCAGGCCTGCCAGGCCTTCAGGACGTCGTCGGTGGTGGCGATCTCGACCTGCCGGTCGAAGCGCGGCAGCACGGCATCGAGGGTCGCCCGGTGGCCGGCCTCGGACGAGGAGGCCAGCGCGTCCGACACCGCGACAACGCGGTAGCCGCGGTCGATCGCCGGCAACAGCGTGCCGAGCACGCAGACGTCGGTCTCGACGCCGGTGAAGACGAGCGTATCGGCGCCGAGCCGGTCGAGCAGCTCCGCGAAGGCCGGCACCTCGAAGGCGGAATAGGTGAGCTTGTCGATGACGAGCTCCGGCTCGGCGTGGGCTACGAGGTCGGGCACGAGATCGACGAGACCCGCCTCCATGTTGCGGCCGGTGAACTGATCCCAGTGGCGGTAGTAGTCGCGCCACATGCCGGGGGCGTCATCGTGGTGGTGGGGCACCACGAAGCGCGTCCACACCGTGCGGCCGGGCTTCGCGTGGGCGAGCCGGATGACGTTCGGCACGATCGCCGGGATCGCCGTGCACTGCCAGGCGGTCTCTTCCGCGAAGATGCGCTGCAGGTCGACGGCGACGTGGACCGTGCCTGGGCCGAGGGGTCCGAAGGGCAGCATCACATCAGTCCCTGATCAGGATCGTTTGTTTCGGCGCAAACGCGAGCGTGACTGTCGCACCCGCCTCCGCCACCGGCCCGCCGGTGCGGTTCTGCGCAAACACCGTCAGCGCCACGCCGCCGGGGCCGTCGAGGAGGTAGGTGGAGGCCGCACCGGCGGCATACACCACCTGCCGCACCGTCGCCGGCACGGCGTTGTGGCCGGCGGGAGCGGCACCCCAGGCCGGGACAAGGGCGATCTTCTCCGGCCGCACGGCGAGCAGCGCCTTTGCCCCCGGTGCCGGCAGCGCGTCGTCGGTGCGCACCAGCGCGCCGCCGACCAGCACGCCGCCCTCGGTCGCCACGCCCTCGAGGAAGTTCGCATCGCCGAGGAAGCTCGCGGCAAAGCGTGTCGCCGGCCGCTCGTAGATCTCGCCGGGCGGCCCCGCCTGGACGATGCGGCCGCGGTCGAGGATGGCGACGTGGTCGGAGAGCGCGAGCGCTTCCTCCTGGTCGTGGGTGACGAAGATCGTGGTGATGCCGACCTCGCGCTGGATGCGCTTCAGCTCCACCTGCATCTCCTGCCGGAGCCGCCGGTCGAGCGCCGACAGCGGCTCGTCGAGGAGCAGCACTCGCGGCCGGGTGACGATGGCACGCGCCAGCGCGACGCGCTGCTGCTGGCCGCCGGAGAGCTCCTTCGGCCGCCGCGCCCCGAAGCCTGAAAGCCGCACCATCTCCAGCGCCTCGCCGACGCGCCGGCTCGCCTCCGTGCCACGCACGCCACGGCGGGCGAGCCCGAAGGCGACGTTGTCGTCGACGCTCATGTGCGGGAACAGGGCGTAGGACTGGAACACCATGCCGATGGCGCGCTTCCACACCGGCACCTGCGTGACGTCCTCGCCACCGATCAGGATGCGGCCGCGGTCAGCGGTGACGAAGCCGGCGACGATCCGCAGAAGCGTCGTCTTGCCGGAGCCGGAGGGGCCGAGCAGGCTCGTGAACCGCCCGTCCTCGAAGCGCAGCGACACGCCGTCGAGGACGGCCGTGGCGCCATAGCTCTTGCCGATGGTCTCAGCGTCAACGGCGGCCACTGACGCCTCCAACCTTGGTCAATCGCGCGAAGATGATGATGAGGATCATCGAGGCGGCGAGCAGCAGCGAGGACACCGCGTTGACCTCCGGGGTGAAGCCCTTGCGAATCGAGGTGTAGATCTCCACCGGCAGCGTCGAGACCCCCGGCGTCGCCAGGAAATAGGAGATGACGAACTGGTCGAGCGACACCGCGAAGGCGAACAGGGCGGCGGCGATCAGGCTCGGCATCAACAGCGGCAGCGTCACGGCGAAGAAAGCGTGCAGCGGCGTCGAGCCGAGGCTCATCGCCGCCTCCTCGAGGTCGATGCGGGTGTTGTTGAGCCCGGCGCCGACGACGAGCACGACATAGGGGATGGCGAGCGCCACGTGGCCGAGCACCATCGCGTGCAGGCCGCGGCCGATGCCGGTCCAGAAGAAGAAGACGAGCATCGCCGTGCCGATGATCAGCCAGGGGATGGCGATCGGCGGGAGAAGCAGCAGCTGCAGCAGCGTGCGGCCGCGGAAGCGCCGGCGCGACAGCGCGATCGCCGCGAGCGAGCCGATGACGGTGGCGAGCACCGTCGTCAGGATGGCGATGAGGACCGAATTGCGGGTGGCGGCGAGCAGCTTGTCGTTGCCGGCGAGCTGCTCGTACCAGTGCAAAGTGAAGTCGAACGGCAGCGCATAGAGCGGCGAGGCGTTGAAGCCCATCGCCACCAGCACCGCCACCGGCAGATAGAGGAAGCCCAGCACCGCGAACAGGAACAGCTTGCCCAGCGCCGTCATGCCGCCCTCACGACAGCGTCAGCCGGCCGCGCAAGGCGCGCGAGAACACGGCGAAGATGACGAGCACGACGGCCAGCATGATGAACGACAGCGCCGAGCCGAGCGGCCAGTTGAAGGCCTGGGTGAACTGGTCCTCGATGACGGTGCCGATGGTGACCCCCGTGCGGCCGCCGAGGATACGCGGCTCCATGAACGAGCCGATCACCGGCACGAAGATCAGCACCGAGCCGGCGATCAGGCCGGGCGCGGCGAGCGGCAGCACGATCTTCCAGAACACCACCGGCGCCCGCGCCCCGAGGCTCTTCGCCGCCTCGAGGATCTCGTCGTCGATGGCGACGACGGAGAGGTAGCAGGTGAGGATCATGTAGGGCAGGTAGGCGTGCACCAGCCCGACGACGATCGCCGGATAGCTGTAGAGGATACCGAACGACGGCGCCTCCGGCCAGACGACGCGCACGAGGTCGTCGAGGATGCCGTTCTCGCGCAGCACCATCGTCCACGAGAACACGCGCACCAACCCGTTCGTCCAGAACGGCAGGATGACGAGGAAGAACAGCACCTCGCGGGTGCGCCCCTGGAAGGCCCGCGACAAGGCGAGCGCCGCCGGCAGGCCGATCAGGGCGCAGATGCCGGTCGTCCAGGCGCCGAGCGCCAGCGAACGCAACGCCACCTCGACGAGATAGGGGCGGTCGAAGAAGACGAGATAGTGGGTGGCGGTGAACTCGATGGCGCGGTTGCCGAACGGCGCCGCCTCCAGGAACGAGAACACCAGCATGGCGATGAGCGGCAGGAAGATCGCCACCGTCAGCCACAGATAGGCCGGTGTCACCAGCGCCGCCGTGACGGCGCCGGGGGAAAGCCCGCGCCGTGCCGGCGCGCCGCTCTGCGGCTCGCTCATGCCTGCCTCGCCTGCCGCCGGGGAGTGCGGCGCCGGCAGCGTGCCGGCGCCCGTTCAGGTGCCCGTTCGGGCGCCCGCCGCCTCAGGAGGCGTAGAACGCCTTCACCTCTTCCCAGGCGTCGACGAAGGCCTGGCGGCGCTCGTCGGGCATCGGCGACATGAACTGCAGCTTCGACAGGTACTCGGTCTTGTGGATGAGCTTCTGCGCGTCGTCCGCCGGCAGCTCCTCCATCGCCTTGGCGTTGGCTGAGGCGGGCGCGCCGACGTCGGTCGCCCACTTCACGTAGAAGGCAGGGTCGATCATGTAGTTGATGAAGGAGACGGCTTCCGCCTTGTTCGGCGCCGAGGCGGGCACCGACAGGCCGTCGAGCCAGCCGATCGCGCCTTCCTTCGGCACGATGAACTCGACCGGCAGCTTGAACGCCTTCTGCGAGCGGCCGGCGGCCCCCGACCAGTAGATCGAGTAGTCGAACTCGCCGGCCGAGAATGCCTTGTTCCACTGGTCTTCGCTCGACCAGATCAGCTTGACGCCCGGCTTCATCGCCTTGAGCTTCTCGATGATCGCCGGCATGTCGGTCGGGTCGTTGATGCTCTGGCCGAGCATCAGGGCGGCGATGCCGACCTCGGTGATGGCGTCGTCATAGAGGGCGACGCGGCCGGCGGCGGCCGGCGACAAGAGCACCTCGTAGGACGTCGCGTCGGCCGCCTTGTCCTTGCGGACGCCGAGGGCATTCATGCCCCACACCCAGGCGACGCCGTAGGACTTGCCGTCGAAGGCGAAGTTGGCGCTGTCGCGCAGCAGCGGGTCGAGGTCGACCGAGTTCGGCACCGTGGTGAAGTCGATCGGGTCGAGCAGGCCTTCCTCGGCGATGCGGCTCGTCCAGGCGCTGTTGATCAGGGCGACGTCGTAGGCGCCCGGATTGGTGCGCAGCTTGGTGAACATCTCCTGCTCGGAGTTGAAGTAGTCGTGCACCACCTCGATGCCCGTCTGCTCTGCGAACAGCTTCAGCGCCCAGCTTTCGTCGGTGCCGTAGCCCTGCCAGTTCAGGACGGTGATCTTGCCGGCCGCACGGGCGCGCGGCATGCGGGCGCCCAACGCGCCGGCGGCGACGCCGGCCCCGAGCAGGAGATTGAAGCGACGGCGATCGACGAGAGTGCGCATGATGGGACCCCTCCGATTGTTTGTGTACCAACAGATTGAGGCCGCGGCGCCGGCTCTGTCAACGCCCTTGTGGTCAGCGCTCGCGAAGCTCCGGTGCGATCTCGCCCCGGCCGATCAGCAGGTGTTCGCGGCCGACCTTGACGAGGTCGAACGGCACCAGCTTGCCGTCGGCGTCGGGCATCTCGTAGCGGACGATGTCGGCAGTGGCGTTGGCGCGGTTGATCTTCGCCGGCATGAAGCTGCCGGTGCCGACGACATCGACCGGAATGCCGAGGTTGCCGAAGACGCGGCATTTCAGGACGTCGAAGCCGCTGGACGCGACCACTGCCGGCGCCTTGAAGCCGGCATCGTCGAGCGCCTTGCGGAAGCGCACGATGCTCGCCGCGGTGACGCCGGTGCCGAACAGGCACTTGTCGCGGATCTCGTCGGACGACAGCCCGTCGAGGTCGTCGATCATGAAGCCCTGCAAGGCGAGCTTGGCGACCTCGCCCGGCGTGCCCTTGTGGGTCCAGCGCAGCAGCGTCTTCACCGAGCCGCTCCAGTCGAGGCCCTCGAGGTGCCGACCGGCGTGGGTGTCGATGCGGAAGGCGAGGCGCTTGCCGCGCTCCTGCAGCCGCTCCTCCTCGTAGAACCATCGGCAGACGGCGAGCGCGTCGGTGATCTCGCGGCCGTCATAGTCGACCAAAACGGTGTAGCTGGTCTCGTCGGGGAAGGTCTCGGCATAGAGCTTCGCCGCCTCGAGGGTCGCGCTCTCGATCTCCGGATCGCCGCCACGCGACAGGATGCGCGCCTTGGCATAGCCGATGAGGGCGTGCGGCATCGTCCCCATGCCTTCGCTGGCGCCGAACAGCGGCGCGGCGATGGCCGTCGACGTGCCGATGAAGCCGACGGCACCCATCAGCCGCGCCGTCCGCGAGCCGACGCTCGCGCCATAGGCGCTGGCGAGGTGCATGTCGTCGCCGGTGCAGTGGCGCGCCTCCATGGCGATGAACGAGGACTTCGGCATCGCCTGGCACATGGTGAAGGCGTTCATCGCCGACACACAGGCGAAGCCGATGCGCTGGAGGACGAGCGTCTCGAGCGGCGCCAGCGCCGTCATGCTGCCGGAGACGTAGAGCAGCGGCTTGCCCGAGGCGACGATCGTCCCCTCCGGCATCGGCTGCTCGATCACCAGCGGATAGGATGCGTCCGCCGGATAGAGCTCGTGCAGCAGCTCGACCGCGCGAGCGACCGCGACGATGCAGTCGGTGCGCAGGAACACCGCATAGGTGGCGCGACAGTCGCCATTCGCCGCGACGATCGCCGCCGTCTTGAGGAAGTAGGCGTCACTGCGTCGGGCGATGTCCGACTTCAGCGTCTCGCGGGCGGGGAGGTCGGTCTGTCGCATGGCGGGGCTCCTCCCGTCTCGCCGCAAACGGCGGTGCACGATCCGTGCCCCACTTCCCGTGCAGTTTCAACCGCTACCGCTGCCCGATGGCGCTGGCGACGGTCGCCGTTCTCGTAGGCGTGATTATTTCTTGATCTTTTTTGGGGCTGTTGTGCACAATCACGCGGGCGCCCGGTGCGCCAGCGCCGAGGAGTCCAGGGTGTCGAAAGCATTCGCCGTGCCGGTCGCCGACGCCGCGGCGTCGATGCCTCGTTTCAGGTTCCGCCCGGGACGGCGGCCGTGACGCTGCCGCGGGTTCCCTCGATCGCCGATTTCGCCGAGGCCTATGCGAGCGGTCGGCTGACGCCGGCGGCCGCCATCGACCTCGTGCTCGCCCGCATCAGTGCCGGCGATCCCGCCGCCTGGATCGCCGTGCGCGACCGCGCCGATCTCCTCGCCGAGGCCGCCGCACTCGGGCCTCGCGACGGCCGGCCGCTCTGGAGCGTGCCCTTTGCGGTGAAGGACAACATCGACGTCGCCGGCGTGCCGACCACCGCCGCCTGCCCGGCCTTCGCCTTCACGCCGGAGCGCGACGCCATGGTCGTCGCACGGCTGAGGGCGGCCGGCGCCATTCCCGTCGGCAAGACCAACCTCGACCAGTTCGCCACCGGCCTCGTCGGCGTCCGCTCTCCGCACGGTGCGCCGCGCTCGGTGTTCGACGCCGACTATGTCTCCGGCGGCTCGAGCTCGGGTTCCGCCGTCGCCGTCGCCGCGGGCCAGGTGCCGTTCTCGCTCGGCACCGACACCGCCGGCTCCGGCCGCGTGCCCGCCGCCTTCAACAACATCGTCGGCGTCAAGCCCTCGCTCGGGCTGCTGCCCACCACCGGCGTGCTGCCGGCCTGCCGCACCCTCGACTGCGTCTCGGTGTTCGCCACCACCGTCGACGACGCCACGGCCGTCCGCCGCCTCGCCGAGGGTCTCGACGCCGGCGATGCGTATTCGCGTGACGGCCAGCAGCAGCCGCTGCCCGACGGGCCGCTCCGGGTGGGTGTGCTCGCCGGTGCCGACCGCGAATTCTTCGGCGATGCCGAGGCGGAGGCCGCCTACGGCGCCGCCATCGACCGCCTCGCCACCGCCGGCCACCGGCCGGTCGCCATCGACTACCGCCCCTTCCGCGAAACGGCGGACTATCTCTACGCCGGCCCTTGGGTCGCCGAGCGGCTGGCGGCGATCGAGCCGTTCTACCGCGAGCACGGCGCGGCGATGGATCCGACCGTCCACACCATCCTCGGCTGGGCGCTCGAGATGAGCGCCGCCGATGCCTTTCGCGGCCTCTACCGCCTCGCCGGGCTGCGCCGCCGCGCTGAGGCCGAGTGGGCGGGGATGGACGTGCTGCTGCTGCCGACGACGCCGACCACCTACCGCGTCGCCGACGTGCTCGCCGACCCGGTCCGCCTCAACGCCACCCTCGGCATCTACACGAACTTCGCCAACCTGCTCGATTGCTGCTCCGTCGCGGTGCCCGCCGGCTTCCGCGCCGACGGCCTGCCCGTCGGCGTCATGCTGGTGGCGCCCGCCTTCCGCGACGATGCGCTCGCCATGCTCGCCGACCGTCTGCACCGCGCCGGCGGCTGCGGCCCCGGCGTCGATGCCGGTGGCAGCCTCACCCCGTCGCAGGCGTCTGCAGCCGCCCCTGGCAGCACCGCTGGGGCATCGCGGCTGCCGATCGTTGTCGTCGGCGCGCACCTGACGGGGGAGCCGCTGAACGGCGATCTCGTGGCACGCGGCGGGGTACTGGAGCGCGCCTGCCGGACGGCGCCGGACTACCGCCTCTACGCCCTCGCCGGCACCGTGCCGCCGAAGCCGGGCCTTGTGCGCGTGCCGGGCTTCGCGGGGCCGGGGATCGCGGTGGAGCTGTGGTCGCTGCCGGCCGAGACCTTCGGGCCGTTCGTCGCGGCGATCCCGGCGCCGCTCGGCATCGGCAAGATCCGCCTCGACGACGGCAGCGAGGCGCCGGGCTTCCTGTGCGAGCCGGGTGGCCTCGAGGCAGCCCGCGAGATCACCGACTTCGGCGGCTGGCGGGCGTTCCGCTCGGCGGGCTGACCGCGCCGGCGGTGTGCCGGCGGCCTGGTCCGGCGGCCTGGTCCGACGGGGGCGGCCGCCCTCAGGCCGCCGGCACGCCGTCGATCAGCGCCTTCAGCCGCGCCATCTCGCGCTTCGTCGCCTCGCGGTACTTCTTGATCGAGGTGTCGACCACATGGCTGCGGTCGAACTTGCGGAACTCCTCGACGGCACGGAACTTGTCCTCCGCCGTCAGCGAGCGGCTCGGCCGACCGCGCTCCGCCTTGATCAGCCACTCCTCGTAGCTCTTCGTGAAGTAGTGGTTGATCTGCGCGATCTCGTGCGTGCCGAACGGCTGGCGCTTCGGCTGGATCGCCCGCTTCTTCTCGTTGAAGTAGAGCCCGTCCGTCAGCACGCAGAAATGCGGCTTCACCCGTTCGATCTTGGCGATGCGGCAGATGCTCTTCGCCGAACGGCCGAACAGCGGGTTGCGGGCAACGTCCTCGCAGCGTGTGAAGCGCTCCGACACGAGCTTGTCGTCGTTGCGCTTCTTGTGGCCGTCGGCGCCGAACAGCTTCCAATGGATGGCGATACCGTTCGCTTCGCTGTAGTCCTCGACGAAGTGGCGGACGTTGTCGTGGCTCTTCAGGACGAGGAACTCGTCGATGTCGATGAAGCCGATCCACTCGATCTCGTCGCGGTACTTCTCGACGGCGGCGGTGTAGCAGGGCACCTGCGGGCCGGTCTCGGCGTCCTTCGGCCAGACCCAGATGTTGAGGTCGATCTCGCCGGCGGCGGCGAGCGCCTTCAGCATCGCCGGACCATGGTCGGTGCTCTCGTTGTCGTAGATGATGATCTTCTCGAACCCGATGACCTTGCTGTGGGCGATCCACTCGAGGAGATACGGCCCCTCGTTCTTGGCGATCGCGCAGACGGCGATGATATCGCGCTTCATTCGGTCAGACTCGGGTTCGTGGGGACCGTCGGCGTATAGCGGACGGCCCGGCGGGAGGCAACCGCAGCGGCTGCGCGGACCGCGTCCGGCGCCGGGCCGTCACCCGTCCGACGCCGGCGGCGCCCCGTCGAGCAGCTGGTAGCCGGCCGGATCGTCGGGGCAGAGGCCGCCGCCGCATTCGAGCACCGTCGAGACGCCGTTGCCGAGCGCCAGCAGGCCGGCGAGCGCCAGCGCCGCCGTGCCGAGTCGCGGCAGGCCGGCCGGCCGCGGCGGCTCGAACTGGCGATCGAACAGCAGCATCAATGCGCTGCCGGCGACCATCGCGGCGAACACCACGAAGGCCCAGGTGTAGAAATGCAGCCCGAACAGCGCCTCGCCATAGGCGCCGGTGTTCGGGGCGACGTGCAGCAGCACCTGCCGCATCGCCGCCGCCGCGCCGACGAGCGAGGACAGCACGACAATCCCGTAGTGGCTCGGCCGCGGTCCGAAGCGGATGTTGAGGGCGAGCCCCATCGCCGCGCAGACGAACCCCGCCCGCTGCAGCAGGCAGAGCGGGCAGGGCAGTTCGCCGTTGGCGAACTGGTCCCAGAAGGCGACCAGCAGGATCGCCGAGACGGCGAACAGTCCGGCGATGTTGAGGGCGCGGGAAAGATCGGGAGACATCGGCGCTCTCAGAAGGCCAGCGGCAGGGTGTCGGTGGCGTGCAGGCGGAACAGCACGACGAGCGCGATCAGCGACAGCGCCCACAGCACGACCGCGATGCCGCGCCGGCCCGCCCAGACCGCCAGCATCGCCAGCGCGCACCCGAAGAACGGCACGCTCATCATGGCTCGCTTCTCCCCGCAGGATCGACCCCGGCCGCGCCGCCGCCCGTTGCCGCGGGGGGCGAATCGCCGATCGACGCCGACCCACTTTACATCGTCCAGCAGCCTACGGAGAGCCAGCGCGATGCCTTCCCTCCGAGGCACTTGCGCCCGGTCCTCCCGCGCCCACGAAACCTCGCGCCTCCCTTTATCGGGGGCATTCCCGGCCTTGTGCCGGGAAAGCATTCGCCACAGCGGGGGATGACCTCACGAGTGGGGAGGGGCCGGCGTCGCATGGGTTCCCGGCACACGGCCGGGAATAACGACGGAGGGGTGGGTGGCGGGAGGTGAGGCGCAACAGGGGCGTGAGGCGCACCGCGGCCACTGCCCACGCCACTGCCCCAGCCCACCCCACCGCTCAGAACTGCAGCGACCCGGCGAATGCCTCGTCGACCGGCACCTGCCAGGCGGTAACGAGGCGATTCGTCTCGTTCGCCATGCCGACGACGGCGGCGAGCTCGGCGAACATCTCGGCCGTCATGCCCTGTTTGGCGGCAGCGCGGGCATGCGAGCGGACACAGTACTCGCACCCATTGCTGATCGACACAGCAAGGTAGAGCATCTCCTTCGTGCGAGCATCGAGCGTGCCCGGAGCCATCACCTCCTTCAGGCTCTCCCAAGTGCGAACCAATGTCGGCGGGTGGTTCGCGAGCGCCTTCCAGAAGTTGTTGACGTCTTTGACGCCACGAGACTGCTTGATGTCGTCGTAAATCCGGCGTACGTCGTCGCCCGCCTCGTCATACTCGATGAGCCGCCCGGTCAACATTGAATCTCCGTCCTTCTCCCAAGGGGGCGGCGAACCCGCACCGGCGTGCCGTCGTTCTCGAAGCGGGTCCAGCCCCCGCCTGCCCGAAGAGCGCCCGGGTCCTCCCCCCGTGCGCCTAAGCTAACCCGGAGCCGTGACTATGGAAGCCCTCGATCCGGCGTCGTTCGCCTTGTGGCTCGGCGCGCTGGCAGTGGCGAGCGTCGTCGCCGGTTTCGCCGCCGGCCTGCTCGGCGTCGGCGGCGGCATCGTCACCGTGCCGGTGATGTTCCAGATGTTCACCTTCATGGGCCTGCCGCCGTCGCTGGCCATGCAGATGGCCGTCGGCACCTCACTGTTGACCATCATCCCGACCGGCTTCATGTCCGCCCGGAGCCATTCCAAGCGCGGCGCCGTCGATTGGAAGCTGATCCGCAGCTGGGGGCCGCTCGCCTTCGCCGGTGTGCTCTGTGCCGTCCTGATCGCCCGCCATGTCGACGGCAAGGTGCTGTCGGGCGTGTTCGCGGTGATCGCGCTGATCGTCGCCCTCGACATGTTCCTGCGCCGCAACGGCGGCCAGGTCGCCGACGGCTTCCCGAACGGTTTCGTCAAGCACATCATCGGCTTCTTCATCGGCGGCTTCTCGACGCTGATGGGCATCGGCGGCGGCACCCTCAGCGTGCCGATCCTCACCGCCGTCGGCTACCAGATCCGCAACGCCGTCGGCACCGCCGCGGCGCTCGGGCCGATCATCGCCATCCCCGGCGCCATCGGCTTCCTCGTCAACGGCCTCGACGTGGCGGGTCGGCCGCCGTTCTCGATCGGCTACGTCAACCTCGTCGCCTTCGCGCTCTTGCTGCCGGCCGGGCTGCTGCTGCCCTCGGTCGGCGTCAAGGTGGCGCACAGGATCCCGCAGCGGTCGCTGAAGCTCCTGTTCGCCGCCTTCCTGTTCGTCACCGCCGTCCGCATGGGCTGGGGCATCATCTTCGGGAAGTGACGGCGGCCGTCAGCCGGCGGCGAGCGCCACGGCGATCTCCGCCGCAAGCGCCGCGTTGTTCCTCACCAGCGCGATGTTCGCCGTCAGGCTGCGGCCGGCGGTGAGCGCGTTGAGGCGGTCGAGCAGGAACGGCGTCACGTCCTTGCCTGCGACGCCCGCTGCCGCAGCCTCGGCGACGGCACGGGCGATCTCGGCGTCGATCTCGGCGCCCGACAGCGCATCGGCCTCCGGGATCGGGTTGGCGACGAGCACGCCGCCGCCGCCGAGCCGCCAGTGCAGTGCCGCCGCACGGGCGATCTCGTCCGCCCCGTCGAGGCAGTGCGGCACGCCCAAGCCGCTGTCGCGGGCGAAGAAAGCCGGGAAGGCGTCGGTTCGGTAGCCGATCACCGGCACGCCCTCGGTCTCCAGCACCTCGAGCGTCTTCGGCAAATCGAGGATCGACTTCGCGCCGGCGCAGACGACCGCCACCGGCGTGCGCCCGAGTTCGCGCAGGTCCGCCGACACGTCGAAGCTCGTCTCGGCGCCGCGGTGGACGCCGCCGATGCCGCCGGTGGCGAACAGGCGGATGCCGGCCATCGCCGCCGCCATCATCGTCGTCGCCACCGTCGTGCCGGCGAGGCGGCGGGAGGCGAGCAGCACCGCGAGGTCGCGGCGGGACGCCTTCGCCGCGGCCGGTCCCGCTTCGGCGACCCGGCCGAGCGCCGCGTCGTCGAGCCCCACCACGATGCAGCCGTCGATGACGGCGATCGTCGCCGGCACGGCACCGCCGGCGCGCACCACCGCCTCGACCGCCCGCGCCGTCTCGAGGTTCTGCGGAAACGGCATGCCGTGGGTGACGATGGTCGATTCCAGGGCCACCACCGCCCGGCCGGCCGCCAGTGCCGCGGCGACCTCGGGATGGACGGTGATGAGATCGTCTTGCAGCAGCTCGGTCGGCGTCGTCATGCAATCCTCATGTTCGGCGGCAGGCTCGCCGCCCGTGCCGCCACCGCTTCGGCCAGCACTGCGGGGCCAAGGTCGCGGCGGACGCTGCCGGTCGCCTCCAGCGTCAGGGCCGCGAGAGCCGAGCCGAAGCGCACGGCGGCGTCAAGCGTATCACCCGCCGAAAGCCGCCAGAGCGTCGCGGCGATCAGGCTGTCGCCGGCCCCGGTCACCTCGGCGACCACCGTCGGCGCCGCCGGCACCGCAACCGTTGCGGCGGCGTGCGCGACGAGTGCCCCCTCGGCTCCGAGGGTCAGCACCACCGAACCGGCGCCGCGCGCCAGAACGGCAGCGGCGAGCGCCACCGGCCCGGCCGTCGCGGCGTCCCCGGTTCCGAGGAGGGCACGCGCCTCGTCGGCATTGAGGAACACGACGTCGACGCCGGCGAGGTCGGCGGGCAGTCGCGCCACCTTCGGCGTCGACACCGCGTCGACGGCGAGGCGGAAGCCGGCGTTCCTCCTCACATCCATCAGAGCCGCGAGCCCGTCGGCCGCGGCGTTACAGTCGGCGAAGACCCAGTCGGCGGCCCGGAGGCCGTCCGCGTTCGCCGCTACCAGCGCCGCATCCAGCCGGTCGAGCACCCCCATCGCTGCGACCCCGATCACGAGGTCACCGTCGGGGTTGGTGACGGCCGCATACTCCGCCGTCGCTGCGCCGGCGATCGTCACCGTCCCCGCCGTCTCGACGCCGAGCGCCGCGAGATCGGCGAGCAGCGCGCGCCCGCCCTCGTCGTTGCCGACGGCGGTGACGAGCGACACCGGCACCCCGAGGCGGGCGAGCAATTCGGCGACGTTGCGCGCGACGCCGCCGGGGCTGCCGCCGACGGTCGCCGGGTTCGACGTGCCCGCCACCGCCGGCGCCGCCAGCCGGTAGACGCGGTCGACGGCGGCGCCGCCGAGGCAGACGATCGGGGAGGGCTGGCGCATGGGGTGCGGCGGGGGACGAATCAGGCCGCGACGGACGCGCCGCCGGCGGCGGCCACCACCGCTTCGGTGGTGGCGATCCAGCCGAACAGGTTGTTCTCGGCGCGGATCAGCGTCAGCGCCGCCGCGTGCACCGCCGGCTCGAAGGCGGCGCAGGCGTCCTGCACGGTCAGGCAATAGAAGCCGCGGTCGACCGCCTCGCGCATTGTCGACTGCACGCAGCACTGGGTGGTGATGCCGGCGATGATCAGCCGGTCGATGTCGAGGCCGCGCAGCGTCGCCTCGAGGTCGGTGCGATGGAAGGCGCCGAAGCCCGGCTTGTCGACGACGATCTCGCCCGGATGGGGCTTCAGCTCCGGGATGAAATCGTGGCCGGGCTCGCCGCGGATGAGGAAGCGGCCGAGAGGACCGTCGCGGCCGGCGACCTTGCGCTCGCGCTTCATCGCCGAGGCGTCGGACATGTCGGGGGCGTAGCCCTCGCGGGTGTGGATCAGTGTCCAGCCGGCACGCCGGGCGGCGGCCGACAGCGCCGCGACCTTCGGGATCGCCGTGCGCAGCAGCGCCACGTCGTCGCCCGCCGCGGCGCAGAAGCCACCGTCCTCGAGGAAATCGCGCTGCATGTCGATGGCGACGAACGCCGTGCGCCCGGCCGGGGCGAGGAACAGGCGGCCATCCTCGCAAGCGATCTGCATGTCGTGCCGCTCCCTCTCCCCCCGCCGGTACCGGCGGATCGCGACGAGAAGCACGCGGCGCGCCGCGCTGGCAAGGGGGAGCCATCGCGACGGACGCGGGCCGTCGCACCGTCAGTGCGCGGACGCGGCGGACGGCGGCGCACACGGGAGGGCGGGGCGGGGCCGCCAGATGCAAGGTCCGTCACGCGCCACCATCGTGGCCCCCGCTCTTGCCGCGGGCCGGCCGGTGGGGGACAGTCGGCGCTGGCAACGAGCGATGCGGAGGCTGCCCTGCCGGACGAGGAACGCAGCGAGGAAGCGGCCGCGGGTACCGTCGCGCTGGGCCGCGGCTTCCGTGGTGCCGTCTCCGACGTCGACCTGCGGCTCCTGAAGGTGTTCCGCGTCGTCGTCGAGCATGGCGGCTTCGGCCCCGCCGAGGTGGTGCTCGACAAGTCGAAGTCCGCCATCAGCCTCGACATCTCCGGCCTCGAGCAGCGGCTCGGCGCGACGCTGTGCACCCGCGGCCGCGGCGGCTTCGCGCTCACCGCCGAGGGCCACGCCGTCTACGCGGCAGCCCGCCAGCTGTTCGACGACCTCGCCGCCTTCCGCGACCGCGTCGCCACCGCGACGGGCCGGCTCAGCGGCGCCGTCACCGTCTTCCTCGTCGACAACATCGTCTCGATCGCCGCCGAGCCGATCGCCTTGGCGCTCGGCGCCTTCGCCCGCCACCATCCGCGCGTCGCGCTGACGCTCGAATCGGCCACCCCCGGCGGCGTCGAGGCGGCGGTGCTCGACGGCCGCGCCGATTTCGGCATCTCGGTCTTGCCGCGCGCGCTCGCCGAGCTCGAGACGGTGCCGCTGTTCCGCGAGGAACTGGTGCTCTATTGCGGCCGCGGCCACCCGCTGTTCGGGGCGGCGGCCGACAGCCCCGCCGACGCCGTCCGCGCGCACGCGCTGGTGAAGCCGAGCGTCACCGACGATCCGACGTTCGCCGCCATGGTCGACGGATTCCCGCTGAGGGCGTCGGCAAGCAACCTCGATGCCCGCGTGCTGCTGGTGCTCTCCGGTGCCTTCCTCGGCTTCCTGCCGCCGCACTATGCCGGCACGTGGACGGCGCGCGGCGAACTCGTCGCCGTCCGCCCCGACCTCTTCCGCACCGAGAACGCCTTCCAGCTGATCACCCGCCGCGCCGCCCCCCCCGCCGCTGCCACCCGCGCCCTGCGCCGCCAGATGCTGTCGGCATTCGGGCGGGTGGAGGAGGGGTAGGCAAGCGGGCGTGCGGGACTGCTTGCCGCTTCGGCGCTCGCGCGCCGCCCTCATCCGCCCCTTTGGAGCACCCCGGATCAAGTCCGGGGCATGCTCTTCTCCCAGCAGGCTGGGAGAAGAGCATGCCCGCATCGCCGCCGCATATCCCTTCTCCCGCATCGCGGGAGAAGGTGGCCGAAGGCCGGATGAGGGCCGCGCCGCGCGAGCGGCGCGGAACCTACAGTCGTCCATCGAGCGCCGCGAGGATCGTCTCCTCGACGCCTTCGAGGTTGTCGCGAATGTCGACGTTGCCGACCCGCAGGACGCGATAACCTTCGCCGGCCAGAAACGCCGTTCGCCGCTCGTCGTGGGAAATTTCTTCATCGGTAGAGTGCGTCGCGCCGTCCACCTCGACGACGAGGAGGACACGCCTGCACAGAAAATCCACGATGTAGGGCCCGATGGGAGCTTGCCGGACGAACTTCCAGCCCTGGAAGCGACGACCCCGGAGGCGAGCCCAGAGGAGTTCCTCGGCCGGGGTGAGTTGTTTTCGGAGCGTCCTGGCACGCTGGGCTGCCGTCCGCCGCGCCCGAGCGTCCTGCTTCCCCGATGTCCCCGACATCGACGCCCCCGCTTGCCGCTTCGGCGCGCTCGCGCGCCGCCCTCATCCGGCCTTCGGCCACCTTCTCCCAGCACGCTGGGAGAAGGGAACCCGCTTCGACCTCTCACAAGCCACGAACTCTCGGCATGCAATGAGCACTGCCCGTTCGGTCAGGTCCCTTCTCCCGCATCGCGGGAGAAGGTGGCCGAAGGCCGGATGAGGGCCGCGCCGCGCGAGCGGCGCGGAACCTACAGGCGCGAGGAACGCCTCAGCCCCGTTCCACCACCTGCTCGATGGCGCCGAAGATCGAGTGGCCGGCCTTGTCCTTCATCTCGATGCGTACGGTGTCGCCGAAGGCGAGGAACGGCGTCTTCGCCGCGCCGGTGAGGATCGTCTCCACCGTGCGCTGCTCGGCGAGGCAGGAGTAGCCGACGCCACCCTCGCCGATCGGCCGGCCTGGGCCGCCGTCGGCGCCCTTGTTGGAGACGGTGCCGGAGCCGATGATCGCGCCGGCCGACAGCGGCCGCGTCTTCGCCGCGTGGGCGATGAGGGCGGGGAAGTCGAAGGTCATGTCGACGCCCGCCTCGGCCCGGCCGAAGGGCTTGTCGTTCAGCGTCACCAGCAGCGGCAGCGACAGCCTCTCGCCATTCCAGGCGCCCTCGAGCTCGTCGGGGGTGACGGCCACCGGCGAGAACGCCGAGGACGGCTTCGACTGGAAGAAGCCGAAGCCCTTGCCGAGCTCGGCCGGGATGAGGTTGCGGAGCGACACGTCGTTGACGAGCATCAGGAGGCGGACGGCGGAGCCCGCCACCGCGCGGTCCGCCCCCATCGGCACGTCGCCGAGGACCACCGCCACCTCGGCCTCGAAGTCGATGCCATAGTCCTCGCTCGCCATGCGGATCGGCTCGCGGGGGCCGAGGAAGGCGTCGGAGCCGCCCTGGTAGATCAGGGGATCGGTCCAGAAGCTCTCCGGCATCTCGGCGCCGCGCGCCTTCCGCACGAGCTCGACGTGGTTCACATAGGCCGAGCCGTCCGCCCACTGGTAGGCGCGCGGCAGCGGCGACAGCGCGTCATGCTCGTGGAAGCGCTCGCTCGGCACGGCGCCGAGCTCGAGATCGTGGGCGAGGTCGGCGAGGCGGGGCGCCGTGTGCTCCCAGTCGTCGAGCGCCGCCTGCAGCGTCGGCGCGATCGGCCGGGCGGAGATGCAGCGGGTGAGGTCCCGCGAGACGACAACGAGCATGCCGTCACGGGTGCGGTCGCGCAGGGTCGCGAGTTTCATGCGGGGCTCCACTCCGGGCGGGCGGGGTCGAAGTTGCGGCCGAGGCCGTCCCAGCAGGCGGCGTAGTCGGGCTGCAGGGTCGGCAGGCGGGCGGCGAACTCGGTCGGTTGCTGGGCAAAGCGCGTCTCGAACATGAAGGCCATCGTACCGGAAAGCTTCACCGGCTTCAGGTCCGCCGTGCTCGCTTTCATAAACGCTTCCGTGTCCGGCCCGTGCGGCAGCATGCAGTTGTGCAGGCTCATGCCGCCCGGAACGAAGCCGGTCTCCTTGGCGTCGTAGCGCCCGTAGATGAGGCCCATGAACTCGCTCATGATGTTCATGTGGTACCAGGGCGGGCGGAACGAGTGCTCCGCCACCATCCACCGCTCCGGGAAGATGACGAAGTCGATGTTGGCGGTGCCGGCCTCGCCCGACGTCGCCGTCAGCACCGTGAAGATCGACGGGTCGGGGTGGTCGAACAGCAGTGCACCCACCGGCGAGAAGGTCCTGAGGTCGTATTTGTAGGGTGCGTAGTTGCCGTGCCAGGCGACGACGTCGAGCGGCGAGTGGCCGATCTCGGTCTCGTGGAAGGCGCCGCACCACTTCACAATCAGCCGGCAGGGCGTCTCCTTGTCCTCGTAGGCGGCGACCGGCGTCTTGAAGTCGCGCGGGTTGGCGAGGCAGTTGGCGCCGATCGGCCCGCGCTCCGGCAGGGTGAACTTCGCCCCGTAGTTCTCGCAGACATAGCCGCGCGACGGGCCGCCGACGGGCTCGACCTTGAACTTCATGCCGCGCGGGATGATGGCGATGTCGCCGGCGCCGATCTCCATCAGGCCGAGCTCGGTGAAGAGGCGCAGTGCCCCCGTCTCGGGCACGATCAGGAGCTCGCCGTCGGCGTTGTAGAAATAGTCGTCCACCATCGGCGCGGTGACGAGGTAGACGTGCGCCGCCATGCCGGTCTGGGTGGTGACGTCGCCCGCCGTCGTCATCGTCCGCAGGCCGGTGACGAAGGTCAGCGGCTCGTCCGGCATCGGCACCGGGTTCCAGCGGAACTGGGCGAGCGGCAGGCCATGGCGGACGATGTGCGGCGCCGTCTTCCAGTGCGGCACCTCGATCTCGCGGAAGTGGGTAGCGTGGCGCACCGACGGGCGCATCCGGTAGAGCCAGGAGCGCTCGTTCTGGCCGCGCGGCGCCGTGAACGGCGAGCCGGAGAGCTGCTCGGCATAGAGCCCATAGGGACAGCGCTGCGGCGAATTCTGCCCCTGCGGCAGCGCCCCCGCCACCGCCTCCGTCTCGAAGTCGTTGCCGAAGCCCGGCATGTAGCTGAGCGTCATCGCGTCCTCCGTCTGCGCCGTGGCGCGGCTCTCGCCCGCTCCGTCACGCCGCTCTGGCCACGGCCCTTGCAGGCGAGCGATCCGGCGCGCTATCGTCGCCGAAGATATCATCTCATCTGCAATGATTGTCAAACGGCTTGGAGGCTGCTGGCGGGGATGGACGACGCGCCGGAACTCGATCTCCTCCACTTCCTGCCCTACCAGGTCAGCGTGCTGGCGGCCCGGCTGAGTGCGGCGCTGTCGCGCGTCTATGCCGAGCGCTTCGGCATCTCGATCCCGGAGTGGCGGGTGATCGCCCACCTCGCGCAGCATCGCAAGGTGTCGGTGCGCGAGGTGCAGGCCCGCGTCGGCATGGACAAGTCGAAGGTGAGCCGCGCCGCCGCCCGCCTGGAGACGGCGGGCCTCGTCGAGAAGCGCGTCAATGCCGGCGACCGCCGCCTCGTCGCGTTGTCGCTCACCCGCAAGGGGCGCCGGCTGTTCTCCGAGATCGCACCGCTGGCGCTCGCCTTCGAGCGCGACCTCGTCGCCGCCCTGCCGCCGGCGGAGGCCGAGGCGTTCCGCTCCGCCGTCGCGGCGCTGCTGGTGCACACCGACGGCGTGCCGACCGACGGCGGCGGCAAGGATGACCCCGGCTGACCCATCCCGCGGCCGATCGGTGCACTGGCAACGAAATGACAACGGCCAACGCCGGCCCGAGCGGCGCGCAGCCGCGCGGCCTCAGACCGCCGCGGCGTGGCGCTGCGGCAGGTCGCGGCGGTAGCCGTCGAACACCGCGCAGACGTGGCGGACGAAGGCGCGCGCCTCCACCGGAATGCTGAGCTTCCAGCCGGTGCGCACGACGAGGCCGTCGGCGGCCAGCCGGTCGATCGCCGGCAGCGATGTCGCAAAGCGCGACGGGCAGCGCCGGTGCGCCACCGCCACCTCGGCGAGGTCGACGGAGAGCGCGCACATCAGCCGCTCGATCACTGCCGCATCGAGCCGGGTGTCGGCGTCGACCTCGGCGCCGCGTGCGGTGGCGAATTCTCCGACGCTGATCGCGGTGCGCCATGGCCTGACGGTGGCGTGGTTCTGCACAAAGCCGCCCGGTCGGCCGACCCCGCCCGGCAGCGAGCCGATCGCCGACGGTCCGAAGCCGAGAAGCGCCGAGGCGCGGTCGGTGGTGTAGCCTTGGAAGTTGCGGTGCAGGGCGCCGTCGCCCGCCGCCTGCGCCAGCGGGTCGTCGGGGCGGGCGAAGTGGTCGAGCCCGACGCTCACATAGCCGGCCGCCGTCAGGTCGGCGGCGCTGCGCTCGGCGAAGGCCAGGCGCTCCTCCGTCGACGGCAGGGCGGCTTCGGGGATCAGCGCCTGGTTGCGCTTCATCCACGGCACGTGGGCGTAGCCGAACAGGGCGATGCGGTCCGGCGCCATCGCCACCACCTCCTCCAGCGTGCGGGAGAAGCCGTCCGGCGTCTGATGGGGCAGCCCGTAGACGAGATCGACATTGACGCCGGCGACGCCGGCGGCCCGGAGCCCGGCGATCGCCGCCCGCGTCTCCGCGACCGACTGGATGCGCCCGATCGCCTTCTGCACCACCGGGTCGAAGTCCTGCACGCCGACGCTCGCCCGGTTGACGCCGAGGGCACGGAAGGCGGCCAGATGCTTCTCGCCGACCCGGCGCGGGTCGATCTCCACGGCGATCTCCGCCGTCGGGCGGATGTCGAAGCGCTCCTGCAGGAGCCGGCCGAGCGACCCGATGTGGGCGCCCGACAGCGTCGTCGGCGTGCCACCGCCCCAGTGGATGTGGGTGACCGGGCGCCGCGCCATGCCGCGTCTGCCCAGGCGGTCGGCGACCATGCCGATCTCGCGCGACAGCACCTCGACGAAATCGGCGACCGGGCCGTAGCGCTTCACCGCCGTCGTCGTGCAGCCACAATAGTGGCAGAGCTCGGCGCAGAACGGCACGTGCAGATAGAGCGACAGCTCCGTTTCCGGCGGCAGCGCGTCGAGCCAGCCGCCATAGGCGTCGGCGTCGATTTCGGGCCCGAACTCGGCAGCCGTCGGATAGCTCGTGTAGCGGGGCAGCTTCGCGGCGGCGTAGCGGGCGGCATTGCTGACCATCGGGACCTCCGCGCGGGACCGCCGCGGCGTGAAGGACGCTCCGGCAGGAAGCTGCTGCGCCGCGCCGTCGCCTCGCAGGCAAATTCCTCCCTCGCCGACCCGCCCGCATTGATCCGGATCAAGCAAGGCCGGCGGCGCAACGGGCGCGCCGGGTGCGTCGGTCTACCGCGGCGGCGATGGCGTCCCACAGCGACGGAGCTTGACCTGGATCAATGAGAAGGCGTGTCGGCCGGAGGAGGTTGCAAGCGAGGGTTCCGGCGCAGCAGCCGGGTCCGCCGTGACGCACGAGGATGACTTGCGATGGCGACTTCCACCACCGGCCGCAGGGGACTGAGCTTCGGCGAAGGCGCCACCATCGCCGCCCTGATCGGGCTCGCGATCCTGTCGCTGTTCGCCGCCGCCAAGGCCCACACCCCCGCTTATGCCTTCCACGCCTATCTGTTCATGGCGGCGAGTGCCTGGGGCATCTTCAAGCTGATCGACCGCTGGTTCTCGAACGAGGGCGGCGTCGAGCCGCGCGAGATCGGCGGCAAGCCCAACTATAATTTCGGCCCGGTGAAGTTCGCCACCCTGGCGGCGGTGTTCTGGGGGATCGCCGGCTTCACCGTCGGCGTCTGGGCGGCCCTCGAGCTCGCCTATCCGGTGCTGAACTTCGGCCTCGAGTGGATCTCGTTCGGGCGCATCCGGCCGCTGCACACCTCGGCGGTGATCTTCGCCTTCGGCGGCAACGTCCTGATCGCGACGTCGTTCTATGTCGTGCAGCGCACCTCGCGGGCCCGCCTCGTCGGCGACATCGCGCCGTGGTTCGTCGTCCTCGGCTACAACTTCTTCATCGTCATTGCCGGCACCGGCTACCTCCTCGGCATCACCCAGTCGAAGGAATATGCCGAGCCCGAGTGGTACGCCGATCTCTTCCTCACCGTCGTGTGGGTGACCTACTTCCTCGTCTTCCTGGGGACGATCATGCGGCGCAAGGAGCCGCACATCTACGTCGCCAACTGGTTCTACCTCGCCTTCATCCTGACCATCGCCGTGCTGCATCTCGGCAACAATGCCGCCATCCCGCTCTCGCTCTATTCGCCGAAATCCTACATCGTCTGGTCCGGCGTCCAGGATGCGATGGTGCAGTGGTGGTACGGCCACAACGCCGTCGGCTTCTTCCTCACCGCCGGCTTCCTCGCCATCATGTACTACTTCATCCCGAAGCGGGCGGACCGGCCGGTCTATTCCTACCGGCTGTCGATCATCCACTTCTGGGCGCTGATCTTCCTCTATATCTGGGCCGGCCCGCACCATCTGCACTATACGGCGCTGCCGGACTGGGCGCAGACGCTCGGCATGACCTTCTCGATCATGCTGTGGATGCCCTCCTGGGGCGGCATGATCAACGGCCTGATGACGCTGTCGGGCGCCTGGGACAAGCTTCGCACCGATCCGGTGCTGCGCATGATGGTCGTCTCCGTTGCCTTCTACGGCATGTCGACCTTCGAAGGCCCGCTGATGTCGATCAAGACGGTCAATGCGCTGTCGCACTACACCGACTGGACGATCGGCCATGTCCATTCCGGGGCGCTCGGCTGGGTCGGATACATCTCCTTCGGCGCGATCTACTGCCTCGTCCCGTGGCTGTGGCACAAGCGGGAGCTCTATTCCTTGAAGCTCGTCAACTGGCACTTCTGGATCTCGACCATCGGCATCGTCCTCTACATCTCGGCGATGTGGGTTTCCGGCATCCTCCAGGGCCTGATGTGGCGCGCCTATACCCCGCTCGGCTTCCTCGAATACTCGTTCATCGAGACCGTCGAGGCCATGCATCCCTTCTACGTCATTCGGGCGATCGGTGGTCTGCTCTTCCTCGCCGGCGCGTTGCTGATGGCCTTCAACATCTGGAAGACCATTACCTCCGCCGCGCCGGAAGAGGCCGGTTCCACCGCCGCTCCGCAGCCCGCCGAGTAAGGAACGAGACCGATGTCCGTCTGGGTTCGTCACCAAATTCTCGAGAAGAACTCGATCCTGCTCGTCATCGGCGTGCTCATCGTCATCTCGATCGGTGGCCTCGTCGAGATCGTGCCGCTGTTCTACCTGAAGAGCACGATCGAGCGGGTCGCCGGCGTGCGGCCGTGGTCGCCGCTGGAGCTCGCCGGCCGCAACATCTACGTCCGGGAGGGGTGCTACAACTGCCACTCCCAGATGATCCGGCCGCTGCGCGACGAGGTCGAGCGCTACGGCCCCTACTCGCTCGCCGCCGAGAGCATGTACGACCGGCCGTTCCAGTGGGGCTCCAAGCGCACCGGCCCGGACCTCGCCCGCGTCGGTGGCAAGTATTCGGACACCTGGCACCAGGAGCACCTGCACCAGCCGTCCTCGGTGGTGCCGGGCACCATCATGCCGGCCTATCCCTGGCTCGCCGAACGGCGCCTCGATGATCGCTTCATCGCCGACGACCTCAAGGTGCAGGCGGCGCTCGGGGTGCCCTACTCGCCGGAAATGATCGAGAACGCCCGCAAGGACCTGCGCCTGCAGGCGACCCAGGATGGCGACGTCGACGCTCTCGCCGAGCGTTACCCGAAAGTCCAGGTGCGCGATTTCGACGGCCATCCCGGTCGCATCACCGAAGCCGACGCGCTGATCGCCTACCTGCAGGCGCTCGGCACCTTCGTCGACTTCAAGCTCTACGACGACAAAGCCAACATCCGTTGAGGCGACACGGCCATGTCCGACACCTACCGCATGCTCGCCGAGTTCGCCCAGTCCTGGGGGCTCGTCTACTTCGTCGTCGTGTTTCTCATCGTCGTCGCCTACGCGCTGTGGCCTTCCCGCAAGGCGCAGTTCGACGAGGCGGCGCGTCTGCCCCTGAGTGAGGACTGATCCGATGGGCGACCGCACCGGTCCCGAAGTCGACGCCGCCACCGGCGTCTCCACCACCGGCCACGAGTGGGACGGCGTGAAGGAGCTCAACAACCCGCTGCCGCGCTGGTGGCTGTGGGTCTTCTACGCCACCATCGTCTGGGCGATCGGCTACTGGGTCCTCTATCCGAGCTGGCCGCTGGTCTCGAGCTACACCACCGGCGTGCTCGGCTGGTCGTCGCGGGAGTCCGTCGACGGGGCGCTCGCGTCCCTGCAGGCCCAGCGCGGCGCCACCATGCAGCGCCTCGCCGACACGCCGATCGAGCAGGCGAACGCCGACCCGGAGCTGCTCACCTTCTCGCAGGCGCTCGGCCGGGCGGCCTTCGGCGACAACTGCGCCGCCTGCCACGGCGCCGGCGGCGGTGGGGCGAGGGGCTATCCCAACCTCGTCGACGACGAATGGCTGTGGGGCGGCTCGCTCGCGCAGATCCAGCACACGATCACCCACGGCGTCCGCAACGCCGACGCCGACAGCCGCCAAGGCCCGATGCCGGCCTTCGTGCGCGACGGCCTGCTGCCGGCCGAGGACGTTCCGGTCGTCATCGAGTACGTGCGCCAGATCGCCGGTCTCGACGTGTTGCCGGAGGCCGACCTCGGCAAGGGCAAGGAGATCTTCGAGGCGAACTGCGCCTCCTGTCACGGCGCCGAGGCCCTCGGCAACCAGGAGCTCGGGGCGCCGAGCCTCGTCGATCCGATCTGGCTCTATGGCTACGACCGCAAGGCGATGACCGAGACGATCCGCAACGGCCGTGGCGGCGTCATGCCGACGTGGGTCGATCGGCTCGATCCCACCACCCTCAAGGCGCTGACGATCTACGTTCACGCCCTCGGCGGCGGCGCCTGACGGCGCCACGGCCGCGCGGCCCGGCCGGGTCTGAAAGTACCCGGCCGGACGTTTCCCTGGAGAGCTTCGTCATGACTGCCACCGTCGTCGACCATCGCAAGGATCGGACCGGCCCGGGTGCCGCCGAGCCGCCCCCCGGCGACGACGCCCCGCTCTATCAGGCGCGGCGCAAGATCTATCCGCAGTCGGTCTCCGGCACCTATCGGCGGGTGCGCTGGATCGTCCTGCTGGTCACCCTGGGCATCTATTATCTCTTGCCGTTCGTGCGCTGGGACCGGGGCCCGAACGCCCCCGATCAGGCGGTGCTGATCGATATTCCAGGTCGCCGCTTCTATTTCTTCTTCATCGAGATCTGGCCGCAGGAGGTCTATTTCTTCACCGGCCTGTTGATCCTCGCGGCGATGGCGCTGTTCCTGATGAACGCGCTCGCCGGCCGGGTCTGGTGCGGCTACCTCTGCCCGCAGACGGTATGGACCGACCTGTTCCTGGCGATCGAGCGCCTCTGCGAGGGGGATCGTCGCGAGCGCATGCAGCGTGACGCCCATCCGCTGACCGCCGACGGCGTGGCGCGCAAGTCGGCCAAGCACCTGTTGTGGCTGTTCACCGCCTGGTGGACCGGCGGCGCCTGGGTGCTCTATTTCGCCGACGCGCCGACGCTCGTCCACGAGCTCGCCACCGGCGAGGCACCGCTGGTCGCCTACGCCACCATCGCCATCCTCACCCTGACGACCTACGCCCTCGCCGGGCTGATGCGCGAGCAGGTCTGCCTCTACATGTGCCCATGGCCGCGCATCCAGGCCGCGCTGACCGACGAGGACGCCCTCAACGTCACCTACCGCGTCGATCGCGGCGAGCCGCGCGCCTCTCTGAAGAAGGGCACGACGCTGCGCTCGGCCGGCCAGCCCGCCGGCGACTGCATCGATTGCGGCCAGTGCGTCGCCGTCTGCCCGACCGGCGTCGACATCCGCGACGGTGCCTCGCTCGGCTGCATCCAGTGCGGCCTGTGCATCGACGCCTGCGACACCGTCATGCATCGCATCGGCCGGCCCGAGCGGCTGATCGCCTACGACACCGACCTCAACATCCAGCGCCGCCAGGAAGGCAAGCCCGAGCAATTCCGTCTCGTCCGGCCGCGCACCATCCTCTACAGCGCCATCATCGTCTTCGTCGGCGCCATCATGGTCTATGCGCTCGCCGTGCGCAGCCTGGTCGGCATCGCCGTCCAGCACGATCGCAACCCCGTGGCGGTGATGCTGTCCGACGGCCATGTCCGCAACGGCTATGCGCTCCGCCTCATCAACAAGGCGCCGGTCGAGACGACCTTCCTCGTCACCATCGCCGGTCCCGCCGACGCCAAACTCGACATCGTCGGCGGCGCGGCGGAGGAGGGCGGTGCCATGCGCGTGACCGTCGGCCCCGACCAGACGCGCGAGCTGCGCGCCCTCGTCACCGCTTTGCCGCTGCCGGGCAAGGAGACGTCGGCGCCCCTCGTCTTCCGCGCCGCAGATATCGCCACCGGCAAGGCCGCCATCGTCGACGACACCTTCCGGATGCCGTGAGGACCATCATGCCCGTCGCCCTGCCGATCCCTGCCAAGTCCGCCCCCCGCGAGCGCCGGCTCACCGGCCGCGTCGTGCTGGCGAGCCTCGTCGGCTTCTTCCTCGTCGTCGCCGGCGTGAACGCGGTGATGATCACCGCCGCCATGACCACCTTTGGCGGTGTTCGCACCGATTCCTCCTACCGGGCCGGACAGCGCTATGCCGCCGAGCGGGCTGCCGTGGCGGCCCAGGATGCGCTCGGCTGGACCGTCGACACGTCTCTCGTCACCACACCGGCGACAGCCGGCGAGGCCGAGCCGGAGCGCGTCATCTCCGTCTCCGCCGTCGATGCCGACGGCGCGCCGGTCGCGGGCCTGGTGGCACGGGTTCGGCTGGAACACCCGGCCGACACCCGCCGCGACCTCGTCGTCGAACTGGAGCCGACCGGTGCGGGCACCTTCAAGGGGGCGGTGAGCGCGGCGCACGGCCAGTGGGACCTCGTCGTCGAGCTCGACCGCGGCGGCGAGCCGACCTTCCGCTCGAACCGGCGGATCTACGCCCCGTGACCGCCGCCGCCGCCTCCGCCCTCTCAGGCCTGCCGACGCCACCGGCCGGCGCCGACCCGTCCGCCTTCGTGCAGCGGCGGGCCGATGGCGGCGCGCGGCTCGAGCTCGTGCTGGAACACTCCGACTGCGCCGCCTGCGTCGTCGATGTCGAGGCGGTGGCGGCCGCGGTGGCGGGCGTCGTCTCGGCGCGCCTCAATGTCACCGACCGCCGCCTCGCCATCGAGTGGCAGGCAACCGCCGTCGATCCGCGCGCCCTCGTGCGGGCGCTCACGGATGCCGGCTACGAGGTCCATCCCTTCGAGCCCGGGCGGCCGGAGGCGGCCGAGGCGCGCGAGATGCGGCGCCTCGTGCGGGCGCTCGCCGTCGCCGGTTTCGCGGCGATGAACGTCATGCTGCTCTCGGTGTCGGTGTGGGCCGGCAACGCCTCCGACATCTCGACGGAGACGCGGGACCTCTTCCACTGGATCTCCGCCCTGATCGCGCTGCCCGCCGCAGCGGTCGCCGGCGAGCCGTTCTTCACGAGCGCGTTTGCGGCGCTGCGCCGCGGCACCACCAACATGGACGTGCCGATCTCGATCGGCGTCGCGCTCGCCCTCGGCGTCTCGGTCTACGAGACCGCCACCTCCAGCCTGCACGCCTATTTCGACAGCGCGCTGATGCTGCTCTTCTTCCTGCTCGCCGGCCGCGTGCTCGACCAGGCGATGCGCCGGCGCACCCGCGCCGCCGCCGCCAACCTCGCCGCGCTGCACGCCGAAACGGCGACCCGGCTCGACGCCGACGGCACGCTGACGGCGTTGCCGGCGCGCCTGCTGGTGCCCGGCGACGCCGTGCTGGTGCGGCCGGGCGAGCGCGTCCCCGCCGACGGCGTCGTCGAGGTCGGCCTCGGCGCGCTCGACGAGAGCGGCTTGTCCGGCGAGACGGCACCGCGCCGGGTGGGCAGCGGCGACCGCGTCCACGCCGGTGCGCTCGTGCTCGACGCTGCCTTGACGGTGCGCGTGCGCGCCAGCGGCGCCGACACGCTGCTCGCCGAGATCGAGCGGTTGATGACGGCGGCGGGCGAGCGGCGCGGCGCCTATGTCAAGCTCGCCGACCGCGCCGCCCGTCTCTATGCGCCGGTGGTGCACGTCACGGCAGCCCTCGCCTGCCTCGGCTGGCTGGCGATCGGCGCCTCCGTGCATCACGCCGTGCTGATCGCCGTCGCCGTCCTCATCATCACCTGCCCCTGCGCGCTGGCGCTCGCCGTACCGGCGGTGCAGGTCGTCGCCGCCGGCGCCCTGTTCCGCCGCGGCGTGCTGCTGGCGAGCGGCGATGCGCTGGAGCGGCTGGCGTCGGTCGATACCGTCGTCTTCGACAAGACCGGCACGCTGACGCTGCCCGAGCCGCAGCGCCTCGCCGTCGTCGCGGACAAGCCGGACGAAAGCCTCGTCGCGCTCGCCGCGCGACTGGCGCTGTCGAGCCGTCACCCGCTCGCCGCCGCCGTGGCGAGCGCCGCCACGGGCCTTCGGCCCTGCGACGGCGTCACCGAGGAGGCCGGTCGCGGCGTCCGCGCGATCGTCGACGGCGTCGACGTCCGCCTCGGCAGCCCCGCCTTCTGCGCCGCCGAAGAGGAGGCTGCGACGGCACGGGCCGCCCATCCGACCGCCTCCCTCATCGCCGTGCGGGCCGGGGAGCGGACGGCCGTGTTCGCCGTCCCGCAGACGCTGCGCCCCGATGCCCGCAAGACGGTCGCCGACCTCGTCGCCGCCGGCTTCGACGTCCGCATCCTGTCGGGCGACCGGCCGGAGGCGGTGGCGCCCGTCGCCGCGGCGCTCGGCCTCGCCGACGACCTCGCTTGCGGCGGCCTGACGCCGGCCGACAAGGTGGCGGCGATCGCGGCGCTGCGCGCCGCCGGCCGGCGCGTGCTGATGGTCGGCGACGGTCTCAACGATGCGCCGGCGCTCGCCGCCGCCGACGTCTCGCTCGCGCCGGTGACGGCGGTCGACCTCACCCAGGGTATGGCCGACGCCGTCTATCTCGGCCGCGGCCTCGGCCCGGTGGCGGAGACGCTGGCGATCGCCGGCCGCGCCCGCCGCCGCATGACCGAGAATCTCGGCCTCGCCGTCATCTACAACCTGATCGCCGTGCCGCTCGCCGTCTTCGGCTTCGTGACGCCGCTCGTCGCCGCGCTGGCGATGTCGGGCTCGTCGCTGCTGGTGACGCTGAACGCGCTCCGCGACCGCACCGCCGCGCCGCCGCGCCCGGCGGTGCCGGCAAGGCCGATCGCCCGGGTCGCCGAGGAGGCGATCCCATGACCGTGCTCCTGGTGCTCGTGCCGCTCGCGCTGTTGCTCGGCCTCGCCGGACTGTTCGCCTTCCTGTGGTCGCTGCGCACCGACCAGTATTCCGACCTCGACGGCGCGGCGGTGCGCATGCTGGCCGACGACGATCTCGCCGACGCGCCGGGGAGGCCCGTCGCTGGCGCCGCACCGGTGCGCCTGCCGCAGGAGGAGGCGAAGCGGTGACCCTCGCCACCGACCCCGATCAGAGCCGGTTCGACCAGAGCCCGCTCGACCGCAGCCGCCCCGGCCGCCTCGCCTGCCTCTGTCCGCCGCTCGGCGCGCTCGGTCGGTCCGGCCCCGCCGGGGCCGTCGCCCTCGTCACCGGGGCGGGCTTTGCCTGCCTCGCGCAGGTGCTCGTCTACGGCACGCTGCCGCTCGCCGGCGCGCTGTTGTCGAGCGGCACCATCGAGGCGTCGCTGCCGATGGCGGTGTGCCTCGCCGGCGCCGTCCTCGCCAGCCTGCCCGGCAACTGGTTGATGGATGCCTTCGGTCGCCGCGCCGCGCTCGCCACCGGCGCGAGCCTCGGCGCCGCCGGTGGCACGACGGTCGCCGTCGGGCTCATCGCGCTGTCGCTGCCGGTGGTGCTGGTCGGCGCCTTCTGGCTCGGCGTCGCCCAGGGCTTCGCCATGCTCTACCGCCACGCGGCGGCCGCCGGCGACGGTGACCGCCGGCGCCAGATCGCCGCCGTGCTCGGCGTCGGCGTCGCCGCCGGCTTCGCCGGGCCGGCGCTGGCGACTTATGCCGAGAGCCTCGTCGTGCCGTTCACCCTCGTCGGCGCGGCACTCGCCGCAGCGCTCGCAAGCGTCGGCGCGCTCGCCGCCGCCCTGGCGGAACCGGCCGCCGCTCCCGTCGAGACACCGTTGGCGCGGGCTGCGACGGAGACCGCGGCGCCCATCCTCACCACGCGTTTCCTCGTCGCGACTGCGATCGGCGTCGTCGCCTGGGCGACGATGGCGTCGGCGATGACGCACGCGCCGATGGCGCTGGTCGACTGCGGCGTCACGGCCGCCGCCACCTACGGCATCGTCGCCTGGCACGTCGTCGCCATGTACGCGCCGGCGGCGGCGATCGGCCTGTTCGGGCTGCGCGTCACGCCGGCCATCGCCGCTGGCGCCGGCCTCGCCCTGCTCGCCGCCGCCTTTGCCGCGACGAGCCTGTTCGAGCCGGTCACCGGCCTCGCCGCGGGGCTGATGCTGGTGGGGGCCGGCTGGTCGCTCGCCACTTTGGGCGCGACGCTGATCCTGCACGCCGGCCCGCCACCGCCCCGCCGCGCCCTCGCCCTCCACGACGGGGCGCTGCTGTCGGCGGCCCTGCTGGCGGCGCTGCTCGGCGGGCTGCTCTGAGCCTGCCGGAACACCGGTCGCAAAGTCCCGTACACCGGCCCCGCACAGTCCCGCACGCCGACCCCGCGCGAGCGGGCCGCGGCGCGTCTACGGTGCCGGTCAAGCAGCCGGCCGCGATCGGCAGGGTTGGCTTCGAGGCTGTCGGGAAGAAGGAAGCCGGCAAGCAGCAACCGGCAAGCAGAGCCTGAGAAGCAGGGCCGGGAAGCGCGCCGGCCTCAGGCGACGACGGCGAGGGCCTCGCGGATGCCGTCGGTCAGGCTCGAGCCGAGCAGCGGCTTCTCGACGATCGGCACACCCGCGGCGGCGGCGCGGCGCACCACGGCGGCCGGCGGCGCGCTGGTGATCAGGATCGCCGGCATCTCGACCCGGCGCGCCCGCAGACGGTCGATGATGGACAGACCGTCATGGCCCGGGATGTGGAAATCGACGACGAGACAGCCCGTGTCCGGCAGCGCCACGTCGGCCAGGATCGCATCGCCGTTGGCGTAGGTGCGAACCCGGTAGCCCTCGACCTCGAGGGAGAACTGCAGGCTGCCGAGGACATCCGGATCGTCGTCGACGATGAGGACGATGGGGGCTGCCACGTCTGTCGGGCTCGCATCGGGAGTCATGGCCAGAACCAGTCGCAGCGAGCCGACGGATGTCGACCATCGCACAAGCATACTGCACGACGCGGAAGATGTCCGCGTTGATGTCGATCAATCCGCCGGGGTCAGGCCGCCAAGGATCAGGCCGGCGGCTCGACGGCGACGACGCCGGCCGTCATGGCGAGCCGCACCAGGTGGGAGAGGCTGGTCGCCTGGGTCTTCGTCATCAGGTTCGCCCGGTAGACCTCCACCGTGCGGGGGCTGATGCCGAGCTGCCGGGCGATCGCCTTGTTCGAGCTGCCGGCGACCAGTCCGTCCAGAACCTCGCGCTCGCGCGGCGACAGGCCGGTGAAGCGCAGGCAGGCCGAGGCGCGCTCTGCCGCCGTCTGGCCGCCGGTGTCGGTCCGGCGCGGTTCGGTCTCGAGCGCGGTGCGCACGGCGGCGATCAGCGCGTCGTCGCGGTAGGGCTTCTCCAGGAAGTCGTGGGCGCCCGCCTTCATCGCCTCGACGGCGAGCGCGATGTCGCCGTGGCCGGTGATGACGACGACCGGCACCGTCGCGCCGCGCTCGCGCAGAGCCTGCAGCAGCTCGATGCCGCTCATCCCGGGCATGCGCACGTCGGTGACGATGCAGCCGCGCACCTCGGTCGCATCGACGTGCGAGAGGAAACCGTCGGCGGACGGATGGCCGGTTGCCGCGAGCCCCTCCGTCTCCAGCAGGAAGAGCAGGGAATCGCGCGCCGCGTCGTCGTCGTCGATGATGTGGACCAAGGCCTCAGGACCCATCTTCGCGCATCTCCTGTGCCGCTTTGAGGGTGAAACCAAACCGCGTGCCGCCCGCCTCGTTGGGCGTCGCCCAGATCGAGCCTCCGTGCGCTTCGATGATGGTACGCGAAATCGAGAGGCCGATGCCGAGCCCTTGCGCCTTCGTCGTCGCGAAAGGGTGGAACAGCCGCTCGGCGATTTCCGGGGCGAGGCCCGACCCGGTGTCGGTGACCATCACTTCGACCATGCCGTCCTCGGCGGCGCGGGTGGCGATCGTCAGGTCGCGCTGCGCCGCGCCCTCCATCGCCTCGACGGCGTTGCGCACGAGATTGAGCAGCACCTGCTGTACCTGCACCTTGTCGGCCACCACCAACTCGCAGGCCGGATCGAGGCCGAAGCGGACGCGCACGCCATGCTCCTTGGCGCCGACGAGAGCGAGCGCGCTCGCCTCCTCGATCAGCTTCGGCAGGTGCTCGACGCGCTGCTCGGTCTCGCCGCGGGCGACGAAGCCGCGCAGGCGGCGGATGATCTCGCCGGCGCGCAGCGCCTGGTCGGCCGCCTTGTCGACGGCGCCGCGTAGCCGCTCGGCCTGCGGGCTGTCGTCGCCCTCGAGCAGCCGCCGCGAGCCCTTCAGGTAATTGGCGATCGCCGAAAGCGGCTGGTTGAGCTCGTGCGCCAGCGTCGACGCCATCTCGCCAAGCGCCGTCAGCCGCGAGACGTGCACCAGCTCGCTCTGCAGCTCCTGCAGGCGCGCCTCGGTGCGCTGGCGCTCGGTGAGGTCGCGCACGAAGCCGGTGAAGAAGCGACGGTCGCGCGAGCGCATCTCGCCGACGGCGAGCTCCATCGGGAAGGTCGTGCCGTCCCGCCGCGCTCCCACTACGACGCGGCCGACGCCGATGATCCGCCGCTCGCCGGTCTCGAGATAGTGGTCGATGTAGCCGTCGTGGGCGGCCCGGTACGGGTCCGGCATCAGAAGCGAGACATTGCGGCCGATGACGTCCTTCGCCTGCCACTCGAACAGGCGCTCGGCAGCGGAACTGAACTCCTGCATGACGCCGTGTTCGTCGATGACGATCATCGCGTCCGGCACGGTCTCGAGGATCGACCGCAGGTGTGCCTCGCGATCCTTCAAATCGGTGGTGCGCGCCTCCGCGTCGGCGCGCGAGCGCAACAGCCACTCGCCGCCGATGGCGAGGCCGCTGCCGATCGCGGCAAACGTGATCGCCTCCAAAAGGTCCGGGGTCGAGGCCGGTATCGCCGACATCGCCAGGCCGACGGCGAGGCTGAGCGCCGTCGCCAGGGCGCCCGGCCACAGGCCGCCGACGCCGGACGCGACGAGCACCGCCGGCACGAAGAACAGGAAGGGCGACCGACCCTCCAGCACCGGCTCCAGGACGAGACGGAACGCCGCCATCGCGGCGACGATGACGATGGCGCCGAGGAGCCTGATGATCGCCGAATCGAGGCGTCGGCGGAGCCGCGTCCCCGAACCATCGCCGCTGCGATGGACGGGCGGGCTGGCGCGCTCTGGTTGCGACGTCCATCCGCCGGATGGAGCACTGCCGTTGGGGCGGTCCGCAGTCTTCACGGAAGCACCACTAGCCCTTTGGTGTGGTGGACGCCATGCGACGAGGCGGTCGTCCGCCTCCGGGAAACTCCTTAGGGGATTTTCCGGCCGGGGAGCCAACGGAATTTCGCGCGGGACGCACAAGCCGTAGGTCGGGAGCACGGACTTCACGAGGAGACGAGCCATGCACGGACTGAGCGTCTCGACCCCGCACACCGACATCCGGCCCCTGCTGCGGACGTCGCAGTCACAACCGCTCGTCCACCTCGCCGAAGGCCTTGACCTGCCCGGCGTCGCCATGCCGTTCCTGCGCAACGAAGAGATCTACGGCCAGGACGAGCCGGCCGAGTTCGTCTACCGCGTCCTCTCCGGCACGGTGCGCACCTGCCGCCAGCTCGCCGACGGGCGCCGCCAGGTCGAAGCCTTCCACCTGTCTGGCGACGTCTTCGGCCTCGAGTGCGGCGGCGTCCACTATGCCTCCGCCGAAGCCGTCGGCGACTGCGAGGTGGCGTTGGTGCGGCGCTCTGCGGTCGAGACCGCAGCCCTTCGCGACGGCACCGCTGCCCGCGCGCTGTGGTTGCTGGCGACCGGCGATCTCGAGCGCGTCCGCCGGCTGACGCTCACCCTCGCCCGCAAGGGCGCCACCGAGCGGGTGGCGAGCTTCCTCCTCGCCATGGCGGCGCGCGGCGGCGGCGACATCGTCGACCTGTCGATGTCGCGCAACGACCTCGCCGATCACCTCGGCCTCACCATCGAGACGGTGTCGCGCACCTTCACCCAGCTCGAGCGCAGCCGGCTGATCGAGCTGCCCTCGCCGCGCCGCATCGTCCTGCGCGACCGCCGCGCCCTCGCCGCCCTCGACGGCTGAGCAAGCTCGGACCGATCACCGCCGGACCGACCGTCTTTCGCCCGACCGTCTTCGGGCCGCCGTCCGGATCGGCTATCCTCTCTGCGCGTGCGCCGACCGGGCGCACGGCCGAGGCACCGCCCTGAGCATCCGCAACTTCGCCGCCCTGTTCGCCCCGAAGGCGATCGCGCTGATCGGCGCCGGCACCGAGCCGCGCACCGCCGGACGCGTGCTCGCCGACAACCTCTATGGCGGCGGTTTCGCCGGACCGATCCTGACGGTGAGCGGCGCCGGCGGCGCCATCCGCTCGACGCTCTCCTACAAATCGGTGGCCGAGCTGCCGGTGACGCCGGATCTGGCCGTCATCGCGACGCCCCCGGCGACCGTGCCGGCCCTCGTCGCCGAGCTCGGCGCCCGCGGCTGCCGGGCGGCCATCATCGTCTCCGACGGCTTCGGCCAAAGCGGCAGCCACTTCGGCGGCCCCGAGGGCGAGGCGCTGCAGGCCGCCATGCTGGCGGCGGCGCGCCCGCATCTCCTGCGGCTCATCGGCCCGAACAGCCTCGGCCTGCTCTCGCCTGGGATCGGCCTCAATGCGAGCCTTGCGCCGGCGACGCCGGCGGCCGGCGACATCGCCTTCCTCACCCAGTCGGGTGCGGTGATGACCTCGGTGCTCGACCGGGCGGCAGCGCACGCCATCGGCTTCTCGCACGTCGTCTCGCTCGGCGGCATGGCCGACGTCGACTTCGGCGATATGCTCGACTTCCTCGCCACCGACCGCCGCACCCGCGCCGTCCTGATGTATGTCGAATCGATCCCCGACGCGCGCAAGTTCATGTCGGCGGCGCGCACCGCCGGACGCCTGAAGCCCGTCGTCGTCGTCAAGGCGGGCCGCAGCGCCGGCGGCGCCCGCGCGGCGCGCTCCCACACCGGTACGCTCGCCGGCACCGACGCCGTCTACGAGGCCGCCTTCCGGCGCGCCGGCCTGCTGCGGGTCGGCGACCTGCGCGAGCTCTTCGAGGCGGCGGCGACGCTCGCCGGCGGCCTCGCGGTGGAGGGCGACCGGCTGATCGTCGTCACAAACGGCGGCGGCGTCGGCGTGCTCGCCACCGATGCCCTGGAAGCCGAGGGCGGCCGCCTCGCCGAGCTGTCGGCGGCAACGGCCGAGGCCTTCGCGGTGGCCGTGCCGGGGGCCGCTGGCAATCCGGTCAGTCTCGGCGCCCAGGCCGACGGTGCGCGCTACGAGGCGGCGGTGGCGGCCGCACTCGCGTCGCCCGATGCCGATGCCGTCCTGGTGCTGAACGCCCCGACGGCGCTCGCCGACGGCGTCGCGGCGGCCGACGGTGTCGTCGCCGCCCGCGACCGCGGCCTGCGCCGGCCGGTGCTCGCCTGCTGGCTCGGCGAGGCGACGGCGCGTGCCGGGCGGTCGCGCCTGGAGGCGGCCCGGGTGCCGACCTACGCCACGCCCGATGCCGCCGTGCGCGCCTTCCTGCACCTGGTCGCCCACCGCCGGAACCGCGCCCTCCTGATGCAGGTGCCCGAGGCGGCCACCCGGGTGAGTGCCGCCGCGATCGACGCTGCCCGCGCCACCGTCGAGGCCGCCGTCGCCGCTGGCCGCTCCGTCCTGACCGACGCCGAGGCGATGGGCGTGCTCGCCGGCTTCGGCATCCCGACGGTGGCGACGCGGCTCGTCCCGCCCGATCCGGCGGCGGCGGCGGCCGAGGCGGCCCGCATTGGCTTCCCCGCCGTCCTGAAGATCCTGTCGCCCGACATCGCCCACAAGTCGGAGGTCGGCGGCGTCCGGCTCGCCTTGATGGACGAGGCCGCCATCGCGGCCGCCGCCATAACGATGCTCGCGACCGTCGCCGCCCGCGCTCCGGGTGCCCGCATCGACGGCTTCGTCGTGCAGGCGATGGCGAACCGCCCGCGCGCCCACGAGCTCGTCTGCGGACTGACCGAGGACGCCACCTTCGGCCCGGTCATCGTCTTCGGCGCCGGCGGCACGGCGGTCGAGGTGCTGGACGACCACACCATCGGCCTGCCGCCGCTCGATCCGACGCTGGCGCGCGACATGATCGCCCGCACGCGCATCGCCCGCCTGCTCGCCGGCTACCGCGACCGCCCACCCGCCGACGTCGAGGCGGTGGCCGCCGTGCTGGTGGCGCTGTCGGAGATCGCGGTGGCGCTGCCGAACGTCGTCGAGCTCGACATCAACCCGCTCATCGCCGACGCCGACGGCGTGCTGGTGCTCGATGCCCGCATCGTCGTCGCGCCCGTCGCCCCCGGCCGGCGCCTCGCCATCCGGCCCTATCCGCGCTCGCTGGAGCGGCAGGTCGGCATCGACGGCGGCGAGCGCTTCGAGGTGCGGCCGATCCGTCCCGAGGACGCGCCGGCGCTCGCCGAGATGGTGCGCCTGTCGACGCCGGAGGACCTGCGGCTGCGCTTCTTCGCGCCGGTGCTCGAGCTCTCCGCCGAGCGCACCGCCCGCCTCACCCAGATCGACTATGACCGCGAGATGGCGCTGGTGGCGGTCGACGTGAACGCCGCCATCGTCGGCGTCGTCCGGCTGATCGCCGACCCGGAGAACGACACCGCCGAGTTCGCCGTGATGGTGCGCTCCGACATGAAGGGACGCGGCCTCGGCTCGCTGTTGATGGAGGGCATCCTCGACTATGCCCGCGCCCGCGGCACCGCCCGCGTCGTCGGCACGGTGCTGCGCGAGAACACCTCGATGCTGCGGCTCTGCACCGAGCTCGGCTTCACCATGCGCACCGACCCCGATGATCCGGGCGTCGTCATCGTCGAGCACGCGCTGCAGCGGAAAGCCTAGCCCCTCGAGCCCCCGTCAGGCCGCCGGCGTGAAGCGGTACTCCGTCACCTGCCGCCAGCTTTCGCCGGGCCGCAGCACGGGGGAGGGAAACCCGGCGTGGTTCGGGCCATCGGGGAAGGTCTGCGGCTCCAGGCAGAGGCCGGCGTGCGGGAAGAACGGCACGCCGAGGCCGCCGCCGTCATAGACCTGCAGGCCCGGCGCCGTCGTGCGGCAGTCGAGCACGAGCCCGCCGCCGGTGACCGTCGCGGCCGGGCGCAGGCCGTCCTCGCCCAAGGCATCGTCGAGCACGAAGTTGAGATCGAGGCGCGGCCCGTCGGCGAGGCGCCGCGGCGCGCGGAAATCGTAGGCGGTGCCCGCGACCGGGGCGATCTCGCCGGTCGGCACGAGGTCGGCATCGACCGGCGTGACATGGCCCGCGTGCACGGCCAGCCGATAGTCGAGCACGGCGCGGCCGGGCGTCAGCGTGAAATAGGAGTGGTGGGCGAGGCTGACGATGGTCGGCGCGTCGGTGGTCGCCTCCATCGTCACCCGCAGCGTCGCGGCCGCGGTGAGCGCATAGGTGCAGCGCGCCGTCAGCGTGCCCGGATAGCCCTCCTCGCCGTCCGGCGAGACGATCTCGAAGGTGGCCGACGTGGCGTCCGACGCCGCGAGCCGCCAGGGCCGGTGCGAGAAGCCGCGGATGCCGCCGTGGAGATGCGTCCGCTCGCGCTCGTTGAGGCCGAGCTGGTACGCCTCGCCATCCAGTCTGAACCGGCCGCCGCCGATGCGGTTGGCGTGGCGGCCGGCGGTGGTGCCGACATAGCCGGGATTGTCCAGGTAGCCGGCAAGCTCGGCGTAGCCGAGCACCACCGGCCGCGGCCCCTCCGGCGCCGGCACCGTCAGCGACCGCAGCGACGCGCCATAGCCGATCACCGTCGCCTGCGTGCCGTCCGGTGCCGACAGTGCGACTTCGGCGATGTCGGTGTCGTCGATCTGGCCGATGAGGGTGACGGTCATGCGGAAGGTCCCGTGGTCGCCGGACACTGGCGGCCGCCGCGGGCCGGATGGCCCAGGCGGCGAACATCGCGGCGCAGCCTAGAGCGGCGCCGGCGCGGCCGCCAACGGGAATTGATCAACCGGAGAAGATGGTTCGGCTATCCTCACAGGGGCGCCGACGCGGACGGCCGAGGGGAAGGAAGCACGCCATGACGCGCGAAGCCGCGGCGACCGCCGACACCGACCCGCGCATCCGGCGGGCCGTGCCGGCCGATCTCGCCGCCATCGAGCGCATCATCTCGGACGCCTTCACCCCCTACATCCCGCGCCTCGGCCGACCGCCGGGGGTGATGAAGAACGACTACGCCGCCTTCATCGCCGCCGGCGCCGCGTTCGTCCGGACGGGCGGGCCGGCGGGGGAGGGCGAGAGCCCCGTCGAGGGCGTCATCGTCCTCGTCGACGAGGACGACGTCCTCTATGTCGACACCCTCGGCGTCGACCCCGCCGCGCACGGCCACGGCCACGGCCGCGCGCTCCTCGACTTCGCCGCCGCGGAAGCCCGCCGTCGCGGCTTTCCGGCGCTCCGGCTCTGCACCAACCTGGTGATGCACGAGAACCTGACCTTCTACCGCCACCTCGGCTGGCAGGAGACCCATCGCGGCACCCAGGCCGGCTTCGAGCGGGTGTTCTACCGCAAGGAGGTTTGATCGACGGGCCGCGCTCCTTCAGCCGCGGCGCGCCAGGGCAAGGCCGAGCCCCGCGCCGATCAGCGCCCCGCCCGTCAGCCGGTTTCTCAGCCGGCCGCGCCCGGCGAGCAGCCGCCGGCCCCGTCCCGCGAAGACCGCCCAAAGCGAATCGCCCGCCGCGGCGACGACCACGAACGTCGCGGCGAGCAACACGAGCTGCGGCCCGGCGGGCTCTGACGGTTCGACGAACTGCGGCAGCAGCGCGCCGTAGAACAGCAGTGTCTTCGGATTGGTCAGCGACACCAGCACGCCCCTCAGGAAGGCCGTGCGGTCCGGCCGCGCCGCGGGCGCCACGTCGGCAAGGTCGTCCGCCGGCGCCCGCCAGGCGCGCACGCCGAGGACGACGAGGTAGGCGACGCCGATCCAGCGCAGCCATTCGAAGACGTCGGCCAGCATGGTCATCGCCGTCGCCATGCCCGCGACGACCAGCGCCAGTTGCAGAACCATCGCAGCCGATGTTCCCGCAACCGTCACCAGTCCGGCGCGCGGGCCGCGCGCCAGCGCGTTGGCGACGATGAGCGCGACGTTCGGCCCCGGGATCGCGACCAGCACCAGCACCGCCGCCACGAAGCCGAGATAGAGATCGAGGGACATGCCGGCCGCCACCGCCCGCGAGGATCGCGCCGAGAAGAGTGGGCGCGTCACCCCCTTCGACGCAAGGCCCGCCGTCGACGCCAGAAAAAGGGCGCCCCGCCGGTTCGGGACGCCCCTTCGCTTCACAGACGGGACGGCGTGGAAAGCCGCGTCACGACGCCTTCGGGCCGACCGTCACCACCGTGAGGTCGCCGGCGTCGAGCAGGCGCTTGGCGACGCGGCGCAGGTCCTCCAGCGTCACCGCCTCGATCAGCGCGTTGCGTTCGTCGATATAGCCGACGTCGAGGTTGTCGAGCTGCAGACCGACGAGCTGCGAGGCGATCTTGCCGGAGCTGTCGAAGCGCAGCGGGAACGAGCCGGTGAGGAAGCGCTTGGCGTCGGCGAGCTCCTGCTCGCTCGGGCCGGTGGTGGCCATCCGTCCGACCTCGGCCTCGATCAGCCCGACCACCTCGGCCGTCTTGTCGGCGCTCGTGGCGGTGCCGCCGGCGAACACGCCGGCCTGATCATAGGGCAGCAGGTAGGTGTAGATCGAATAGGCGAGGCCGCGTTTCTCGCGCACCTCCTCGAACAGCCACGACGTGAAGGTGCCGCCGCCGAGGATGTGGTTCATCACGAAGGCGGGGATGAAGTCGGGGTCGCTGCGCAGCAGCCCCGGGCCGCCGAAGCGGATCACCGTCTGCGGGCTCTCGAAGGTGTCCTCGGCGCGCGCACCCGCCTTCGGTGCAGTCGGCGGCACTGGCGTCAGCTGCGCGGTCTCCGGCAGGCCGCCGAAGGTCTGGTCGAGGAGGGGCGCGAGCGTCGCGGCATCGATCGCGCCGACGACGCCGATGACGAGGTTGTCCTTGGCGAAACTCCGGCCGTAGAAGGCGGCGAGGTCGTCGCGGCTGAGCGCGGTGACGGTCGCCTCGGTGCCGCTCGCCGGGCGGCCATAGGGATGGTCGGGGAAGGCGGTCGCCGCCCACAGCCGGCCGGCGATCGAATCCGGGTCGCGCTCGCTGCGCCGCAGCGACGAGATCGCCTGGGTGCGCATCCGCGCGATCGGCTCGGCGTCGAAGCGGGGCGCGGACAGCGCCAGGCGCAGGAGGTCGAAGGCGGCGTCGCGGTTCTCCGACAGCGTCGTCAGCTCGCCATGGAACGCGTCGCGCCCGGCGTCGAACGACAGGCGGACGTTGAGATCGGCGAGGCGCGCCTGGAAGGCGGCCGAATCAAGGTCGCCGGCGCCCTCGTCGAGCATCGTCGACAACAGGTCGGCGACGCCCTCCTTGCCCACCGGGTCCTGGACCGAGCCGGCGCCGTCGAAGGCGAAGTCCATGGCGATGAGCGGCACGGTGTCGTCGGAGACGAGCCAGGCCTCGATGCCGCCGGGGCTGACGACCTTCTCGATGGTCATGGCGGCGGCGGGGCCGGCCCACAGCAGCGCGGCCGCCACGACCGGCAGCGCCGCGCGCGTCGCCGGGCGGGCGAGTCGGGAGACGAGTTCCACGATGTTGGACATGGGTTTCAATCCGATGCGCGCAGCGGGATCAGGATGTCGAAGACGTTACGACTTGGACGGGGTGGTGGCCGGTGCGGCCGCCGGGGGGGCGGCCGGAGCCTCGCCGGCACCTCCGACCGCGGTCGCGGCCGCCTTGGGCAGCAGGCGGCCGACGACCGCACGGTTCGGGTCGAGCCGCTGCGCCGCCGCCTTGACGGCCGCGGCCGAGACGCCCTCGATGCGCGACGGCCAGGTCTTGGCGTCCTCGACGGTGCCGCCGGTGGTCAGGGCGACGCCGAAGATGCGGGCGAGCGTCGACTGGCTGTCCTGGGCGTAGACGGCGTCGGCGATGATGGAGCGCTTGGCGCGCGCCAGTTCCTCGTCGGTGACGCCGTTCGCCGCCACGTCGGCGAGTACGGCGAGCAGGCGAGCCTCCAGCGCCTCGACGGTGAGACCGTCGCGCGGCACCCCGTAGAGCATCACTTCGCCGTCATCGAGGTTGGAGCCGCGATAATAGGCGCCGGCGGAGACGGCCGGGCCGTCGTCGCGCACGAGCTGGCGATAGAGCCGGCTGGTCGAGCCGCCGCCGAGGACTTCGGAGAGCACCTCGAGGGCCTCCGCCTCGCCGGGCTTGCCGGTCGTGTAGCTCGGCGCGACCCAGGCGATGCGCGTGCTCGGCTGGGCGACGTTTTCGTCGGCGAGCGTCACGACGCGCTGCGCCGGCAGTTCCTGCACCTGCGGACGGTTACGCGGTCCGGGCTCGGCCCGGCGCGCCACCTTGCCATAGGTCTCCAGAGCGAGGCGGCGCACCTCGGCCGCGTCGACGTCGCCGGCGACGACCAGGACGGCATTGTTGGGGGTGTAGTAGCGGTCATAGAAGGCGATCGCGTCCGCGCGGTCGAGCTGCTCGATCTCCGAGCGCCAGCCGATCACCGGCACGCCATAGGGGTGGTTGACCCACAGGGCGGCGTCGAGGGCCTCGCCGAGCTGGGCGGAGGGCTCGGAATCGGTGCGGCTCGAGCGCTCCTCGAGCACCACCTGGCGCTCGGGCAGCACCTGCTCGTCGGTCAGCACCAGGTTCGCCATGCGATCGGCCTCGTAGCCCATGACAAGCGGCAGCTGATCCTTGGAGACGCGCTGGAAATAGGCCGTGTAGTCGTTCGAGGTGAAGGCGTTCTCCTCGCCGCCGACGTCGGCGACCGCCTTCGAGAACGCGCCCTCGGGATGGGACTTCGTGCCCTTGAACATCAGGTGCTCGAGGAAGTGGGCGATGCCCGATTCCCCCGGCCGCTCATCGGCCGAGCCGACCTTGTACCAGACCATATGGGTGACGACGGGCGCCCGGCGGTCGGGGATCACCACGACCTGCAGGCCGTTGTCGAGCATGAAGCTCTCGGCGGCGGGCGCGATCTCGGCGGCCGCGAAGGCGGCGCCGGTGAAGGCGAAGGACGGCAGGAAGCCCGGGGCGGAAAAGCCCGGAACGGCGAACGGTGCCGTCGCCAGCAGGGCGATCGCGGCGAGGCGGCGGATCGGATACGTCACGGGGCGATCTCTCCACGCGGAAGGGGACGGAACTCTGCGCGCTCACCACCAGGGCAAGGCGACGGTGCGTCCTCAGGGAACGGTATAGGTGCCGAAGCCGTCACGACCACTGAACATTCGGTAATGTTGTCGCCGAGGCGCCGGAACGGCCCGGCGGCGAGATCGTCGGCAAGTTCAGCGACGACCAAGACTGCGCCGGCCCGGCAACATTTGCGCTGGCGCGAATACGGCCGGTCAGGCCATAGCCGGTGCACGCTCGTCCGCGACGAAACGTCTTCAGATAGAGCCGGCCGTACTGAAACGTAGCGATGCACACCGGGTCGGGTCCGGCCACATTGGAGCAGGCCCGAACACTTCCGGCCAGGCGCTGCCGCCTTCGATGACCGATGCGGCGCGGCTGCCCGTCAGTTGCCGGCGACGCCGGGCATCTGACGGTTGGCCATGCGCGGGTCGCCGATGCCGTCATTGATCGGCTTGCCGTTGGTCGGGTCTTCCGGCATCGCCGCGGTGGTGGCCGGAGTGCGATACTCCACCGGCGGCTCGATCAGATAAGTGCGGGTCGGCGCCGCACCGATGTTCGGACCATCGGATCCCGGCGAGTTCACCTTCAGGGTCTGCAATTCGGTCTGCGTCAGGCGTTCCCCGCCGGTCCGCTGGGTGGAATCCGGGTTCGACGCCGTCTGCGTTCCCGCCAGACCACCGCCGGGAATGCGCCCGGCCTGAACCTCGGCCGACGTCAGGCGGTCGCCGGAGTGCATCGCCTCGCGCAGCACCTCGCCGGGGTCCTTCTGGCCGGCAGCGCGGGCGGCCGCCTGCACCTCCTCCGGGTTCGTCGGCCACTCGGTGCCCGCTACCGCCGCGGGGCTCGCCCCGGGGGGCTTGAGATCGGTGGAGGGCGGCACGACGATCGGCGAGCGCGGTGCGTACTGGATCGGTGCCGTCGGCGGATCGACGATGCCGGCGCCGGTGAGCAGCCGGTGCATGAGGGGCTGTCCCTCCTGCGCCTGCGCGGCGGTGCCGTCGTCATAATAGCTCTCGGGGCCGCCGACGCAGCCGGCCGCCAAGCCGCTGAGGGCGACAATCGCGAATGCGCGGGTCGTCTTCGTGATCGCCATGCCGGACTTCACCGCTCCGATTCGCCCACCCTCGCGCCGCCGGCGCCTCGAACAGGCACCATCATGACACGGGTTTTGCGGCAGCTTTGGGACCGTTCAGCCCCCTTCGGCCTTCGGCCCGCCACGCACCGCCTCGAGCACGATCAGGGCCGCGCCCGCGACGATCGCCGCATCGGCGACGTTGAACACGTACCACGAGAAATCTGCCACATGAAAATGAACGAAATCGACAACGGCGCCATAGACGACGCGGTCGACGCCGTTGCCGACGGCACCACCGACGACGAGGCCGAGCGCCACCGCCGACAGCCGGCTCGTCGTCCGCGCCATCCACACCGTGAGGGCGATGGTGGCGACGATGGTGACGCCGACCAGCACCCAGCGGCCGAGATCGGAATCCTGCTGGAACAGCCCGTAGGAGATGCCGCGGTTCCAGACCAGCACGAAGTCGAGCCACGGCGTCAGGCGGATCGGCCCGGTCGCCTCCAGCGCCAGCCCGTCGAGCACCCAGAGCTTGCTGGCGAGATCGACGACGAACACCACCGCCGCGACGATGACGCCGATCCTCAGATAGGGCCCGATGCGGCGTGGCGCCGCGCCTGCCGGCGCGCTCAAGCGCCGGCTCCGTAGCGGGCCTTGAACAGTGCATAGAGCGCCCGCGCCGCATGCGCCTCGCCGCCTTCCGGCCGACCGGGCTTGGCCGACGGCACCCAAGCGAAGACGTCGAGGTGGGCCCAGGTCTTCGCCTTCTCGACGAAGCGCGACAGGAACAGCGCCGCCGTGATCGAGCCGGCGAAGGCGCCGCCGGAGATGTGGTTGATGTCGGCCACCTTGGAGTCCAGCATCTTCTCGTAGGGCCGCCACAGCGGCATCCGCCAGAGCGGGTCGCCGACGCGCGCGCCGGCCGCGACAAGCGCCTCGGCGAAGCCGTCGTCGTCGGTGTAGAGCGGTGGCAGGTCGGGACCGAGCGCCACCCGCGCCGCCCCCGTCAGCGTCGCGAAATCGACGATCACGTCCGGCTCCTCCTCGTCGGCGAGCGCCAGGGCATCGGCGAGGATGAGGCGGCCCTCGGCGTCGGTGTTGCCGATCTCCACCGTGATGCCCTTGCGGCTCTTGTAGACGTCGCCCGGCCGGAAGGCGTTGCCGGAGATGGCGTTCTCCACTGCGGCCACGATCAGCCGCAGCCGCACCGGCAGGCCGGCGTCCATGATCATGTCGGCGAGCGCGATCGCCGCGGCCGCCCCACCCATGTCCTTCTTCATCAGGAGCATGGAGGCGTCCGGCTTGATGTTGAGGCCGCCGGTGTCGAAGGCGACGCCCTTGCCGACGAGCGTCACCTTCGGATGTGCCGGATCGCCCCAGACGAGGTCGGCGAGGCGCGGCGCCCGGTCGCTCGCCGCGCCGACGGCGTGGATCAGCGGAAAGTTGCGGGCGATCAGATCGTCGCCGACGATCTCGGTGAAGCCGGCGCCGTGGCGATCGGCGAGCGCGCGGACGGCGCTCGCGATCTCTGCCGGCCCGAGGTCGTTCGCCGGCGTGTTGACGAGATCGCGGCCGCGGAAGATCGCATCGGCGATGCGGCCGATCTCGGCGCCGTCCACCCCTTCCGGCAGCACCAGGCGCGGGGCCGGCTTGCGGCGGGTGCGGTAGCGCTCGAAGCGGTAGGAGCCGAGCACGAAGGCGAGCGCCGCAGCGGCCGGATCGTCGAAGCCGGAGGCGAGCGTGTAGGTGCCGGCGGGCAGGGCGGTGGCGAGCACGCCGGCGGCGAGCGGGTCGACGGCGGGGAGGCGCCCGGCCGCTGGTGCCTTGCCGAGGCCGAGCACCGCCGCGACCGGGCGGCCGTTGTCGCCCGGCAGCGCCGCGACCGCCCCGGCCGTCGCCTCGAAGCCGATGGCGGCGAGCCAGGCGCTCGCGGCCGGCGGCAGCCGCGCCGACAGCGCCTCGATCCCGTCCGGGCGCACGGCGTGGACGGGGACCGCGTCGGCGGTCGGCGGGGCGATGGTGTCTGACATGGTGCTGGGTTCCGGCGCGGCGGTGCGGGGAGAGCGGATCGCGGCGGAAGGTAGAAAGCGGGCGGGCCGTCGGCAAGCACCGTCGCGGGTTTCGCGGCGGCCGGTGGCGCGACGGCGCGCTGCGACCGGCGCGCGTCAGGGGCTGCGAGGGGCGGCGAGGGGAGAGGCGGGACGTCCGCCAGGCCGGCCACGAGGCCCGGGCCGCGCCTCAGAGCAAATAGGCCATCAACTCGAGGATCGGCCCGCCGACGGCGACGAGCGCCACCACGATGGCGGTTGCGATGAGGGCGGCGACGAGGCCGAACTCGGCCGTCGCGCGCTGGGCGGTCACCGGCTTGACGCGGGCCTGCATGCCCCTGATCCCTGTCTTGTGCTCGTGCATTCACGACCTCTGGCGCCGTCGCCGTTGATTGCGGTCTGCCCCGGAGCCGTGGCCATCCTCGCCGCCGGCTCTTGCCACGGCGTTAAAGCCGGCGGCCGGCCGCCCCAGCGCGTCGACAGGGTTAACGGCGGGTTGCCTGGGCCGGAGATCGAAGGGTCGGAGATCGAAGGATTGGAGACTGAAGGGTTGGAGATCGAAGGCGCGGGCGCCGAAAGCGTGGAGACCTGAGTCATGGGTACCAGAGGTACGAGCAGCGGAGCCGTGGGGGCGGACGGCGTGGAGCCCGCCGCCGGCCGGGGCGCGCATCGGCCGGCGCTGGTGATGCTTCCCGGCCTCGACGGCTCCGGCCAGTTGTTCGGCCCGTTCTCGGCGTGCGTTGCCGACATCCTCGATCCGCAGCCGGTCGGCTACCCGAGCAACAGGCTGTGGGGCTATGAGGACCTTCTGCCCTTCGTCCGCGAGCGGCTGCCCGACGGTCCAAGCGTCGTGCTGGGGGAGAGCTTCTCCGGCCCGCTCGCGGTGATGCTCGCCGACGCTCTGCCCGCGCAGGTGTCTGCGGTGGTGCTGGTGTCGAGCTTCGCGCGGCTGCCGCTGCCGCCCCGGGCCGCCTGGCTGGCCGGCCGCGTCGAGGCGGCGCGCTGCCCGCAGTGGCTCACCGCGTTCGCTCTCACCGACCAGACGACGCCGCCGGCGATGCGCGAGGAGTTGTCCCGGCAGGCGCGGGCGCTGGCGCCGCCGCTGGTCGAACGGCGGCTGCGCGCGGTCTTCGGCGTCGACGTCCGCCCGACCCTCGACCGCCTCCGGTGCCCGGTCCTCGCCGTCCATGGTCGCGGCGACCGTCTGGTGCCGCTGTGGTGGGCGCGGCGCGACCTCGGGCGCTGCCGCGGCGTCACCTTCCAGGCCGTCGCCGGGCCGCACATGCTGCTGCAGTCGGTGCCGCAGGCGGTGGCGCGGTGCATTGCCGCGTGGCTGCCCATGCGTCGGAACGCGTGAGCGGCCGGAACTCGGCGGATCCGCCGTGCAATCGAGCCGCCTCAGGCGTCGAGGGCGAGCAAGATGCGGCCGTTGGTGATCCAACCGACGACCGGCTCCCCGGGTGCGCCGGTCGCCGTCACGAACACATCCTGGCAGCCCTTCTGTGATTCCATCGCCGTCTTGGCGTCTCGCAGGGTGCGGTCGCGGGCGATGGTGCCGAAGAGCTTCAGCATCTTGGCATTTTCCTGATACTTAGAAAAATCATCGAGGGTCGCCGTGCCGTTGGGATCCGCGTAGTCTCGCAGATACAAGTTCAGAAGAGACTCGTGCAGGATCACGGCAATGCTGCCATCTGCATTGAGGACCGGTAGCCGCGAGGCGAGTTTTTCCTTCTTGAACGTCTCGACGAGCTCGGATAGTTTCAGTGACTCTGGCTTTTGATTTGGCTTGAGCTCGATGCGGATCATCTCCGTCCGGTCGATCATGGCATCGACCACCTGCACCGAATGCAGCTTCTCGCTGGGTCCGAGCTTCGAGATCGTCTGCTGCATTGAGCGCGAGGCCGATTCGAAGTTCTCGCGGGCATAGTAGAAGGCGAGCAGCGTTCCGACCCAGGTGCCGACGAGCGTCGTGATCGTCGTGAAGACCATCTGCGGGTCGAGCTTCTCATTGGAGAAGCCGCCGAGCGAGACGACCAGCAGCAGGACGAACGCGAAGACGAAGATGATCATCGCGAAATTTCGTTGCGCCCGTGCGTGCTCCATCTGGATGTGCGTCTGCGGGTCGACTGACCCTTCGGTCGTGTAAGGCATGCGTGCTTCCCCCGTCCCCCGTTGTCGCATCGCAGGGTGCAACTGAGTGGAGAGGTGAGCAATCAAAAAGTGTATTCTCTCAGATCAACAACCTGAGAGGGATGGCGCGGATGTGGGTGTGTGTCGAGCCGCACGCCCGGTAGGCCGTGCGGTCGAGCCCGGCCTCACCGGAACAGAGCTTCGCCGTCGGCAACAGCGCCTGCCGCCCCGCGCCGTTCCTCCTCTCAGATCGTCTGGTTGTAGTCCCCCACCTCGGCATTCTCGCGCAGCACGGCGTCCACGGCCGCGAACATCGCCCGCATGCGCGCCTCCGAGACCGGGCTCTCCACCACCACCACCAGTTCCGGCTTGTTCGACGACGCCCGCACCAGCCCCCAGGTGCCGTCGGCCGTCGTCACCCGCACGCCGTTGACGGTGACGAGGCTCACGATCGGCTGCCCCCCCACCGGCGCGCCCGCCGCCTGCAGCGCCTCGAAGCGCGCCTGCACCCGCTCCGCCACCGCGTACTTCACCTCGTCGGCGCAGTGCGGCGACATCGTCGGCGAGCCCCAGGTCTTCGGCAGCGCCCGCTCCATATCCGACAGCGACCGGTCCGGGTTGCGGTCGAGCATGTCGAGGATGGCGATCGCCGAGACGAGGCCGTCGTCGTAGCCGCGCCCGATCGGGGCGTTGAAGAAGTAGTGGCCCGACTTCTCGAAGCCGGCGAGCGCGCCGGTCTCGTTCACCCGCCGCTTCATGTGCGAGTGGCCGGTCTTCCAGTAGTCCGTGACGGCGCCGGCCGCCTGGAGCACCGGGTCGGTGGCGAACAGGCCGGTCGACTTCACGTCGACGACGAAGCGGGCGCCCGGGTGCTCATGGGCGAGGTCGCGGGCGAGCATGACGCCGACCTTGTCGGCGAAGATCTCGGCGCCGGTGTCGTCGACGACGCCGCAGCGGTCGCCGTCGCCGTCGAAGCCGAGGCCGAGGTCGGCGCCGGTCGCCAGCACCGCGTCGCGCATGGCGTGCAGCATGTGGAGGTCTTCGGGGTTCGGATTGTAGCGCGGGAAGGAGTGGTCGAGCGCCGTGTCGAGCGGCACCACGTCGACGCCCAGCCGCTCCAGCACCTCCGGCGCAAAGGCGCCGGCCGTGCCGTTGCCGCAGGCGCAGACGGCGCGCACCCGCCGCTTCAGCTGTCGCCGGTTCGTCAGGTCGTCGATGTAGCGGGCGCGAAAATCCTCGACGAAGTGGTAGCCGCCGCCCGGCCGCGACCGGAAGGCCCCCGTCAGCACGATCTCCTTCAGCCGCCCCATCTCGTCGGGTCCGAAGGTGAGCGGCCGGTTCGCCCCCATCTTGACACCCGTCCAGCCGTTCTCGTTGTGCGAGGCGGTAACCATGGCGACGCACGGCACGTCGAGCGCGAACTGGGCGAAATAGGCCATGGGCGTCATCGCCAGCCCGATGTCGTGCACGGTCACGCCGGCTGCCATCAGGCCGTTGACGAGCGCCTGCTTGATCGAGACCGAATAGGACCGGTAGTCATGGGCGGTGACGAGTTCCGGCCTGACGCCGAGCTCATGGATCAGCGTGCCGAGCCCGAGCCCGAGCGCCTGCGCCCCCATCAAATTGAGCTCGGAGCCGAACAGCCAGCGCGCGTCATACTCGCGAAACCCCGTCGGCTTCACCATCGGCTCCGCCTCGAAGGCGTAGGTGTTCGGCGCGAGAAAGGGCTGCGGCGTCGGGAACATTCGGTGGGGCTCCTTCGCGCGACGGAGAGGATGTGCCGTGCCACCCCCCGCTCCCTGCCCTCCCCCGCGAGGGGGGAGGGTTCGCGTTTTCATTTTGGGTAGTGGGGTTGCCAAACCCACGACGAAAACCCTCCCCCCTCGCGGGGGAGGGTAGGGAGGGGGGGCCGCGGGCGAGGCGTCAGCAAAGGGCGAGGCGCCTCCGCGGAAAAGTTAGCTTCCCCTATCCCCCCGCCGAGCCGTCCGTGCTGACGTAGGCGAGCCGGAGCAGGTTGGTCGCGCCGGGGGTGCCGAACGGCACGCCGGCCATGATCAGGATGCGCTGGCCGGGCCGGGCGAAGTTCTCGGCGACGACGACGCGGTTCGCCTTCGCGACCATATCCTCCTGGTCGCTGGCGTCGTCGCCGACGACGGCGTGCACGCCCCAGACGAGCGACAGCCGCCGCGCCGTCTCCGGCACCGGGCTGAGGCCGATCAGCGCCGAGGCCGGGCGCTCGCGGGCGGCCCGCATCGCCGTCGTCCCCTTGGCGGTGTAGCAGACGATGGCCGCGACTTTCAGTGTCTCGGCGATCTGCCGGGCGGCGGCGCAGATCGCGTCATTGCCGGTCGCCTCCGGCTCGGGCCGCTGCGCCTGCAGGATGTCGCGATAGAAACTCTCGCGCTCCACCGTCTCGGCGATCCGGTTCATCGTCGCCACCGCCTCGACGGGGAAAGCGCCGGCGGCCGATTCGGCCGACAGCATCACCGCGTCGGCGCCCTCGAAGACGGCGGTCGCCACGTCCGAGACCTCGGCGCGCGTCGGCACCGGGGCGGTGATCATCGATTCGAGCATCTGGGTGGCGACCACCACCGGCCGGCCGGCCTTACGGGCGGCGCGCGAGATGCGCTTCTGCAGGCCCGGCACCGCCTCCAGCGGCATCTCGACGCCGAGGTCGCCGCGCGCCACCATCAGCGCGTCGGCGAGTTCGATGATCTCGTCGAGCCGCTCGATCGCTTGCGGCTTCTCGATCTTCGCCATCACCAGGGCACGGCCGCGGGCGATCTTGCGCACCTCGGCGAGGTCGTCGGGGCGCTGCACGAAGGAGAGCGCGATCCAGTCGGCTCCGGCATCGAGGGCGGCGTCGAGGTCGCTCCGATCCTTGGTCGTCAGCGCGCTCATCGGCAGCGTCGTGTCGGGAACGCTGACGCCCTTGCGGTCGGAGAGCTTGCCGCCGACCTCGACCCGGGTGACGGCATGGCGGGTGTCGCCGCCGGTGACGACGAGGCGGATCTTGCCGTCGTCGAGCAGCAGCCGGTGGCCGGGCGCGAGCGAGCGCAGGATCTCCGGATGCGGCAGGTGGACCCGGCTGCCGTCGCCCGCCGTCTCGTCGCTGTCGAGCACGAAGGTGGCGCCGTTTTCGAGCAACACCGGCCCGTCGGCGAACCGGCCGACGCGCAGCTTCGGTCCCTGCAGGTCGGCGAGCACGCCGATCGGCCGGCCGACCGTGCGCTCGACATCACGGATCAGCCCGACGAGGCGGCGCAGCGCCTCGTGGCTGGTGTGGCTCATGTTGATGCGGAAGCAGTCGGCGCCGGCGCGCCAGAGCTGCTCGATGACGTCTCGTTCCGAAGAGGCTGGCCCGAGCGTGGCGAGGATCTTCGCCCGCCGCTCGCGCTTCATTGGCCGCCGGTCCCGCTCGTCGGCTTCTCGGTGAGCTGCACGGTCCAGTTGCGCTGCTCGCCGGTGTCGACCTCGAAGAACCCGGTCCGCTCGAACCCGCGGGCGAGGCAGTCCTCGGTTCCCTCGATGGTGAACTCCTTGCCACGCGTACACATGAAGGTCTGGCCGCCCCACTCGCCACCGTTGTCGTAGTCAACGGCATAAATGTAGAAGTATCGTGAATTCAAGGGGCCGCTGACGACGACCTCACAGCTGTTGCCGGGGATGTTCCACCACCCCTCGGTCACCCAGGTCGCGTCGTTCTTGTAGCCAATGGAGACGCCGACGTTGCCGGCAGTCTTGTTGCACAGGCGGAAGTCGGCATGGGCCTGCACCGTCCCCGCGAGGACGACGCCGAAACCGACGATCGAAAGGGTGATGAAGCCTGCGATGTGGCCTCGGCGACGGGTTCCCCTTCCCGCAAAGCCGCCCATTTTCATCGTGTCATCCGACCTCGGGAAATGGCTTTTTCGGTTCATGCGCGCTTCGTCTATCTTTGTCAACGAAAGGCCGCCGTCACGCTGGCGAGCGCCATCTGACCGGTGGAAAACCGGCCGCGACGCTGAACAGGAACGGGGCCGCCAGGTAAAGGCGGAGCGAACGTGTTGCGGAGGATTGCGGCATCGGTGCGTCCACGCAAGAGGTGTTTTCACTGATTCGTGAGCGGGCGCGGGCGCGGCCGGGCGATCCAGATGCCGGCCAGGATGGTGACGCCGCCCACTGCCTGCAGCACCGACAGCGCCTCGGAAAACACCAGCCAGCCCAGCACCGCCGCCGCCATCGCCTCGAGGAAGATCACCAGCGAGGAGAACGCCGCCGACAGGTGTCCGAGCGCGTAGGCGAGCAGGCCCTGGCCGCCGACGTGGCTGACGAAGGCGAGCATGAACAGCGCCCCGGCACCGGCGAGCGTCGCCGGCCAGAGGTCGCTTTCGAGCGTCACCGCGGCGGAGAGCAGGATCGCCGCCGTGACGAGCGACGAGCGGAACAACAGCAGCCCCGACGGCGTCGTGCGGCGCGCCACCCGGACCGCCAGGAAATAGGCGCCGAAGAACACCGAGGTGATGACGCCGTAGAGATCGCCGAGAAGCCGCTCGGGCGCGAAGCTCCAGCTCGCACCGACGAGGGCCAGCGCGCCGGCCACGCACAGCACGATGCCGTAGATGGTCGATCGCTCGACGCGCTCGCCGATCAGAAGGCTCGAACCCAGCGCCACCCATACCGGCGCCAGCGTCGCGAGCAGGGTGGCATTCGCCATCGTCGTGTTGAAGATCGCGAGGTGCCAGAAGAACAGGTCGCCGGCGAACATCAGACCGGCCACCACGGTCGCCGGCCGCCACGGCGCGTTGCCGCCGTCGAGGCGCGCCCAGATCCACAGGAGCGGCAGCGCCAGGCCGACGCGCCAGAAGGCGCTGGTGTAGGGGCCGACCTCGGCGAAGCGGACGAACACCGGCGAGATGCCCATAGCCAGCGCGCCACCGACCAGCGCCCCGTAGGCGGCGATGACGCGGCCCGCCGGAGCGGGGAGAGGGCGGGCGGGTTCGGCGCTCGTCACGGCAGGATCGTCGGTTTCCGGAAGGGGGATTGCGCCACCACGGCGGGGCATCGAAGCGGCCGATAGCTATGGCACGCGGCCGCCGCTGTCACTATGGTTCGCCCTTCCCGCCGTGCGACCCGCTACCGAGAGCCGCCGTGACAGCCGAAACAGTGGACGCCTTTCCGCCCGTCGAGCGCATCGATGGCGACCCCGCCTGTGGCATCCTCGTTCTCTGCGACCACGCCTCGAACGCGCTGCCGCCGGAATACGGCACGCTCGGCCTCGACCCGCGTCAGCTCGCGCGCCACATCGGCTACGACATCGGCGCCGCCGCCGTGACGCGCGGCCTCGCCCGCCGCCTCGGCGCCCCGGCGCTCTCCACCACCTACTCGCGCCTCCTCATCGATCCGAACCGCGGCGACGACGACCCGACGCTGATCATGCGGCTGTCGGACGGCGCCGTCGTGCCGGCGAACGCCCGCCACACGGCCGAGGAGCGCGAGGCGCGCATCGCCCGCTTCCACCGCCCCTACCACGCCGCCATCAAGGCCGAGCTCGACGTCATGGAAGGCCAGGGCCTGGTGCCGCTGATCGTCTCCATCCACTCCTTCACGCCGGTGTGGCGCGGCACGCCGCGGCCCTGGCACGTCGGCATGCTGTGGGACGCCGACCCGCGTGCCGCCCAGGCGATGATCCGCGCCTTCGAGCGCGATCCCGCCCTCGTCGTCGGCGACAACGAGCCTTATGACGGGGCTCTGCGCAACGACACGCTCTATGTCCACGGCAGCGCCCGCGGCTTCCCGCACGTCCTCGTCGAGGTCCGCCAGGACCTCATCGCCGACGATGCGGGCGCCGAGGCCTGGGCGGCCCGCCTCGAGCCGATCACGCGGGAGCTTCGCGCCGACCCCGAAATGGGCACAGTGCGGCACTATGGATCGCGGGCAGGCGCGCTGCCGGTCGACGCCTGAGCGGACGCTGCGAGAAGACCCCCGGGCGAGGAGGCCACTCATGACGGATCTCGACGAGACCACCCGCACGGCCCTCGAGGCGGCCGCCTTCCGCCGGCTGCTCGAGCACCTCAACACCCGCACCGACGTGCAGAACATCGACCTGATGAACCTCGCCGGCTTCTGCCGCAATTGCCTGTCGAACTGGTACCGCGAGGCGGCCGAAGCCCGCGGCCTCGCCGTCACCAAGGACCAGTCGCGCGAGGTCGTCTACGGCATGCCCTACGAGGAGTGGCGCGCCCAGCACCAGACCGAGGCGACGCCGGAGCAGAAGGCGGCGTTCTCCAAACAGGGTGGCGCGCACTGAGGGGAGGCCCCCTCACTCGCCCCCGTCCGCGTCCTCCTCCACGGCCGCGACCCCTGCCTCCGGATAGTTCACCCCCGTCAGGGTGAGCCCGTCCGGCGGGGCGACCGGGCCGCAGCGGGCGCGGTCGCGGGCGTCGAGGGCGGCGCGCAGGTCAGCGGCACTCCAGCGGCCCTCGCCGACCTGCACGAGCGAGCCCACCAGCGAGCGCACCTGGTTGTGCAGGAACGAGCGCGCCGCCGCCTCCACGACGATGCTGTCGCCGTCGCGCGCCACCGACAGCACGTCCAATGTCCGAACCGGGCTCTTCGCCTGGCAGGCGGCGGCGCGGAAGGTGGTGAAGTCGTGCCGGCCGAGGAGCCCCTGCGCCGCCGCGTGCATCGCCGCCGCGTCGAGCCGGCGCGGGACGTGCCAGACCCGGTGGCGGTCGAGCGCCGGCGGCGCCCGCCGGTCGAGCACCAGGTAGCGGTAGCGCCGGCCGATCGCCGAGAAGCGCGCGTCGAAATCGTCCGCCACCCGCTCGGCCAGAAGCACCGCCACCGGATGTGGCCTGAGATGCGCGTTCAGGGCGTCGCGGATGCGGTCGGCTGGCCAGTCGCGGGAAAGGTCGAGGTGGGCGACCTGTCCCGTCGCGTGCACGCCGGCGTCCGTCCGCCCGGCGCCGCGCACGCCCGGGCGCTCGCCGGTGAAGCCGAAGACGGCGTCCTCCAGCACCCCCTGCACCGACAGCCCCTCCGCCTGCCGCTGCCAGCCGACGAAGGGCGTGCCGTCATATTCGAGTGTGAGCTTGGTGCGGGGCATGATGATCTTCGGACGGGAACGGGGAGACGGCAGTGGCGGCGCGACCGGTTGGGTGTATAGCCGAAACGACGTCCGTTCTCTCCCCGTGGCGACGCCCCGAGCCGTGCGCAACATTCTCTTCGTCTGTGGCCGCAACCGCCTGAGGAGCCCGACGGCGGAACAGGTGTTCGCCGCGCTGCCGGACGTCGAAACTGACTCCGGCGGCGTCGCCGACGATGCCGACACCCCCGTCTCCGCCGAGCAGATCGCCTGGGCCGACGTCGTCGTGGTGATGGAGCGCGCCCACCAGCGCCGCCTCAGGCGACGCTTCGCGTCGGTACTCGCCGGCAAGCGCCTCGTCTGCCTCGACATCCCCGATCGCTACGCCTTCCTGCAGCCGGAACTCGTCGCCCTGCTGCAGGCCCGTGCGCACCGCTTTTTGCGGTGACACACCTGCAGGCAGGCATTGACGCTTGTAACGTTACAGGTTACAGATCGCGCTCATGATCCTCAGCTTCAGGCACAAGGGCCTTCGCCGGTTCTTCGAGGACGACGACCGCAGCAAGCTTCCGCCCGAGCTTGTGGAGCGCATTCGCTCGATCCTAGCCTTTCTCGATGCCGCCGGCCGCATCGAGGACATGGATCAGCCGACCTTGCGACTGCATGCGCTCAAGGGCGACCTGAAGGGTTTCTGGGCGGTCACGGTGCGCGCGAACTGGCGCATCGTGTTCCGCTTCGACGATGGCGATGCGATCGACGTCGACTTCGTCGACTACCACTAGGAGTTGGCCATGAGCATGAAGAGCCCCGCCCATCCGGGCGGACTGATCCGTGACAATATCGACGACCTCGGCCTCAGCGTCGCCGAGGCGGCCGCGGGGCTCGGCGTCACGCGGCAGCAGCTCTACCGCGTCATCAACGGCACCTCCGGCGTCACGCCAGACATGGCGCTTCGGCTCGAACAGGCGTTCGGCGGCTCCGCCGAAACGTGGCTCAGGATGCAGTCGAACTACGACCTAGCGCAGGCCCGCATGCGCGGCGTCGCGGCCGTGAAGCGCTTCGAGCCCAAGGTCGCCTGAGGCGGAGCCCTCAAGGAAGCCGCGTCCCCGCCGCCACCGGCGTGCCGCGCAGGAAGTCCGCCGCCGCCATCGGCCCCTTGCCGGCGCGCTGCACGGTGATGAGGCGGACCGCGCCCGTGCCGCAGGCGATCGTCAGCGCGTCGTCGAGCGCCGTGCCCGGCGCGCCGGAGCCGTCGGCCACTGTCGTGCGGAGAACCTTCAGCCGCTCGACCTTGCCGCCGCGCTCGATCTCGCAGAAGGCGCCGGGGAAGGGCGACAGACCGCGCACGTGGTCGTGCACCGCGTGCGCCGGAGGCGACCAGTCGATCCGCGTCTCGGCGTTGGTCAGCTTCGCCGCGTAGGTGACCCCGTCCGCCGGCTGCGGCGTGCAGGCGAGATCGCCCGCCTCCAGCGCCGCCAGCGCCCGCACCATCAGGGCGGCGCCGAGCGGGGCGAGGCGGTCGTGCAACTCGCCCGCCGTCTCGTCCGGCCCGATCGGCGTGCGCTCCGTGAGGCAGACCGGGCCGGTGTCGAGGCCCTCGTCCATGCGCATCACCATGGCGCCGGTCTCGGTGTCGCCGGCCATCACCGCCCGGTTGATCGGGGCGGCACCGCGCCACCGCGGCAACAGCGAGGCGTGCAGGTTGAGGCAGCCGTGGCGCGGCGCCGCCAGCACCGGCTTCGGCAGGATCAGCCCGTAGGCGACCACCACCACAACGTCCGCTCCGTGCGCCGCGAACGCCGCCTGGTCGGCCGGATCACGCAACCGCTCCGGCGTCGAAACCGGCACGCCCAACCGCTCGGCCGCCTCGTGCGCGGCCGAGCGTCGCTCTGCCATGCCACGGCCGGCGGGGCGGGGGGCGCGCGTGTAGGCGGCGACAACGTGGTGGCCGGCGCCAGCGATCGCCTCGAGCGTCGGCACGGCGAAGTCCGGCGTGCCCATGAAGACGATGGTCAGCGGCATCGCGCGCCGCTCACGCGGCGCCCATCTTGGCGCGCTCCG
>JAESGX010000131.1_pt1 | contig 70010 bp, 67 predicted proteins | sample 9269801 | NCBI WGS metagenome assembly JAESGX01 (sample SAMN16773122, study PRJNA677054) | algae metagenome | isolation source: Pleurocapsa minor GSE-CHR-MK-17-07R and co-occurring heterotrophs from wet... | place: USA: Lower Calf Creek Falls, Grand Staircase Escalante National Monument, UT ... | reverse complement strand
GCGGGGGACGATACCCTTGACGGCGGGATCGGCAATGACACGCTCGACGGCGGCGAGGGCGCGGACCTTCTGACCGGCGGCGCGGGCAACGACAGCCTTCTGGGCGGCGCGGGCGATGACACGGCTTTGGGCGGCGACGGGAATGATGTCTTGATCGGCGGGTCGGGCAGTGATGTCCTCACCGGGGGCGCGGGATTGGACAGTTTCTTCTTCGACGGTGGGCAGGACATCATTCTTGATTTCACCAATGACGTGGACACCATTGTTCTTGAGCGTGACCTTTGGGTGGGTGCCGAGCCAAGCCTTGCCACCCTGCTGGCCGGGGCGACCGTCACGGCAACCGGCATTCTTCTTGACCTGCCAGAGGGCGGGGCGCTGGACATTCGCGGGATTTTCAACACATCACTGTTGCTGGATGACATCGTGTTCCTCTGAGGGCACCGTGTGGGGAGGACTGCGTGGCAACTGTTCTGGTCACCGGCGGGGCAGGCTATATCGGGGCGCATGCCTGCAAGGCGCTGGCGCGGGCGGGGTTCCTGCCGGTCACATTTGACAACCTCGCAACGGGCTGGGCCGACGCGGTGCGGTGGGGGCCGCTGGTTCAGGGTGACCTGATGGATCGCGGCCAGATCGACGCTGCCCTTGCCGAACATCGCCCGGTTGCAGTCCTGCATTTTGCAGCGCTGTCGCTGGTGGGCGATTCCATGCACGACCCCGGGCGCTATTGGCGGGTCAATGTCGGCAGCGCGCAGAACCTGCTGGGGGCTTGCGCGGCCGCCGGAGTAAGCAACGTCGTCCTGTCCTCAACCTGCGCGACCTATGGCGATCAGGACGGCGTCCTTCTGACCGAAGACACCCCGCAGCGGCCGATCAACGCCTATGGCGGCTCAAAACTCGCGGTCGAGCTGATGCTGCGGGATTTCGGCGCGGCCCATGCGATCAACCATGTGATCTTCCGCTATTTCAACGTGGCCGGCGCGGACCCGGAGGGAGAGCTTGGCGAACAGCACACCCCCGAAACCCACCTGATCCCGCTGATGCTGGACGCGGTTGCTGGCAAGCGCCCCGGCCTGACCGTTTACGGCACCGATTACCCGACCCCCGATGGTACCTGCGTGCGCGACTATGTGCATGTCACCGACCTTGCGGCCGCCCATGTCCTTGGCCTGCAGCGACTGTTGGCCGGGCAGGGCAACGGTGTCTTCTGCCTTGGCACCGGGCGCGGGTTTTCTGTGCGTGAGGTGATCGAGGCCAGCCGCATGGTCACCAACCGTGAGGTGCCGGTGGTGCTTGGCGATCGTCGGGCGGGGGATGCGGCGGCGCTGGTCTGCTCCAGCACCCGCGCGCAGACCGATTTGGGCTGGGAGCCGCAGCATTCCACCCTGCGCCAGATGATCGGAGATGCCTGGGCCTGGGCGCAAAAGCCGGGCTTCACCGGTTAGGGCGGGGCACCGATGTTTTCAAAAACATCGGGCCGGAGTTTTCAAAAACTCCGGGGGCGCGTCGTGGTCAGAAGGTCAGATCATCCGCCAGCGGCCGGGATGACGGTTTTGCCGCCGCAAGACCCAGCCAGCCGCCGCGGATCGGGATCTTGCGTTCGGCACCCCAATCGCCGGTGACGGTCAGCACATCGCCCTCAAGCATCACCCCCGCGACCGACTGGCCCGAGGGCCAGCTTATCGCCCCCAGGACATGGCGCACCTCAACTGTGCCGATCGGGTCCAGCGTCAGAAATGCGGGCTGGCCGGCGGCGGTAAGGGGGTCGGGCACCTCATGCGCCGAAAGGCCGAGAACCGGCAGCGCCGCCCCTTCTTCCACCCCCAGACAGCCTTTGTGCCGCCCGTTCCACGGCGCATAATCCCGCCCTCCGTTGGAATGCCACAGCATCGTCAGCGGCAAGGCGCGGGCGTTCTTCAGGGAAAGGATCAGGTCGCCTTCGGGGCGCACCACGGCGGTCCAGCCGAGGGTTGACCCCGGGTCCTCGACCCCCGCCACGAAGTCCTCATGCGCGTCGCCCCAGGGGTAACGGTGCAGGTTCACCGTGCTACCGACCGCACCCGGAAACTCGACCGCATCTTCGTGGCGGCGCGGGTAGGCGAGTGCGCAGCGTCCCCGCGTCGTTTCCATCGGGGTGGCGAGCGTTTCCCACCAGCGTTTGCGCGAGAACGACAGTTTTGCCCCGCTCGGAACAGAAATCATCGCGTGGTTCGACACGGGCAAGGCCCCGCTGCCACCGATGAACAGGTGGCGTTGGTAGACGAAGGGATGGCCGTCCGTGACGGAAAGTTCCTTCACCACGGTCGCGCCTTGGGCCGCGCCGTCCAGAACCGCGCGCAGGGTGCCTTCAGGGGATGCCACGACCTGCCAGTCGCCATTTGCTGTCCGTCCGTGCAATCCATCTGGCCCGTCTCCCATCGGGGCGGCCAGGAAATCACCTCCCAGCCAGCGCTGATGCGGGGGGGCGTCTGCGGGCACTTCATCCTCGGTCCAAGGCGCGCGGTGCAGGGGGGTGATCTCCATCCCCTCATCCTGAACGGTAAAGCTTTCAAGCACACCGCCTCGGGCCGCAAAGCGAAAGGTGATGCCGCTGGCGGATATGGTCTTGGTCATTGCGGCCACCCTTTTGGTTTTTTGTCAGGCTACCGCTCCGGCGCAAGCACATGCAAGCGACGGGAGCCCAATCAACTGGCCCCAATCAACTGGCATGTCAGTTTGCTTGCCGCTAGGCTGCCCCCAAAATCAGCGGAGGGATGACGATGGGACGGCTGGACGGCAAGACGATCTTCGTGACGGCGGCGGGGCAGGGGATTGGTCGGGCCTCGGCCCTCGCCATGGCGCGGGAAGGCGCACGCGTCATCGCGACAGACGTGAATGAAGGCACACTGGCCGAACTGGCCGCAGCGGGATGCGAAACGCAGGTCCTGAACGTGCGCGACGCCGCAGCAATCACCGCGACCTTTGCAAAGTTTGGCACGCCGGATGTCCTGTTCAACTGCGCGGGCTTCGTCGCCGCGGGCTCGATCCTGGACTGTGACCAGGAGTCCTGGGACTTCAGCCTCGATCTGAACCTCACCGCCATGTACCGCATGTGCAAAGCCGTTCTGCCGGGGATGATTGAGCGGGGGCATGGCAACATCGTCAACATGGCCTCGGCCGTGGGGTCGATCATCGCCGCGCCGAACCGGTTTGTGTACGGCGTGACGAAGGCCGGGGTGATCGGCCTGACCAAGGCGATTGCGGCAGATTTCGTGACCAAGGGCATTCGCTGCAACTGCGTCTGTCCCGGCACGGTGGAAAGCCCGTCCCTGAACCAACGGATGCGCGATACCGGCGATTATGAGGCCGCCCGCAAAGCCTTCATCGCCCGCCAGCCAATGGGCCGCATCGCTAGCGCCGAAGAGATTGCCGCGCTGGTGGTGTATCTGGCGTCGGACGAATCCGCCTTCACGACAGGCGTCCCGCATGTGATCGACGGGGGCTGGTCGAACGTTTGAGGGGTGCTGGGCGTGTGCGAATTTTGGTTAGGGTGACGCCCGATCGGCTTGCATGAAGTTGTTCAGCGTTCAGCGTTCTAAAGTAAGGGTCGGTCAGCCCGCTTACATTCTTTAGGTCCTCCCTGCGCTGCGCTGCCCAGTCAGAAAAGAAGCTTCGGACGCGGACGTTACCTAGCCGCCCCGCCGTCATCGGCCCCTCCGTGATCTACAGCGTCACCGCCTTCGGGCGCATGCCCGGGCCGAAGCTTGCGGCGAGGTCTAAGGGATCGGCGGGGGCGACACTTGTCGGGCCGGTGACGTCGCCGAAGGTCACAAACAAGGGCAGGCCGTCGGGCGGCAGGCCAACAGGAGCGCCTTTCGGCTGGCCGCGCAGCTTGGCCATCGCGGCGTCGTAGCTGGGGTGACCGTCGGTGCCAAGCGCCGTTCCCAGCGCATAGGCCGCGTAGACCCAATGCCCGGCGTCGGTGCTGCCGTCACCTTCCATCAGCGCGAAGAGCCAGCGGCCTGGCAGGACCTCCAGGGCCACGGCTTCGCCCGTCCAATAGCTGCGGGTGCCGCGCGCCTCGGCCAGGACCAGCACGCCGCGAGAAGTGACGTTTTCCACCCGCGTGACAGATGAAGCGCTGACCTCACCCGCTGAGGTTTCGACCACCAGCGTTAGCTTCTGGTGCCATCAGACACTACGCTTGCACCCGGGCAGAGCCGTCAGCGCGATGAGGGTCAGAAGGGCAAGGATCAGGCAGGGTATCGGTCGCGCTTGCCTGAAAAAAGTTAGACACATGGCTAAGCGTGGGGGAATGCAATGTTGCAGCGCCCTGAGCGTCTTTCCATTTAGTTATGCACGTCAATAGTTTGCTGTTCCCGACGCCATTTTCTCGACCCGCCCGAACCTGCGCAGTCTGAGGGCGTTGGTCAGCACAAAGACTGATGACAACGCCATTGCCCCGGCGGCAAGGACGGGTGACAGAAGGATACCGAAGGTGGGGTACAAGGCCCCGGCCGCCACCGGGATCAGGGCGGCGTTGTAGGCGAAGGCCCAGAACAGGTTCTGCCGGATGTTCGCCATCGTCGCATGCGACAGCCCAATTGCATCGGCAAGCGCTGGCAGGCGGCCCGCGACGAGGACTACATCCGCCGCCTCGATCGCCACGTCCGTGCCCGTGCCCATCGCCACGCCCACATCCGCCTCGGCCAGCGCTGGGGCGTCGTTGATCCCGTCGCCCACAAACGCGAGCTTCCCCAGCGCCTTCAGCCGCCGCACGGCATCGACCTTGCCCTCGGGCGTGACCTCGGCCACCACCTCATCAATCCCCAGGCTGGCCGCAATCGCCCGCGCCGTCCGCGCGTCGTCGCCCGAGATCATCGCCAGCCGCAGACCTTGCGCCTTCAGCGCGGCAATCGCGGCGGGGGTGGTCGGCTTCACCTGATCGGCCACCGACAAAAGTGCCACCAGCTGCCCACCGACCGCCGCAAAGACCGGGCTTTCGCCACGCCCTGCCAGATCGCCCGCCAGTTCCGCCAGACCGGAGGTGTCGATCCCTCGCGCCGCCATCTCGCGCGCGGCGCCGATCACAACCTCAACCCCGTTCACGCGCGCCGAAACGCCCATACCGGGCGCCGCGCGGAAGCCTTCGACCGGGGGCAGCGTCAGCCCCTCCGCTGCCGCGACAATCGCCCGCGCGACGGGGTGCTCCGACTGCGCCTCAACCGCTGCCAGCACCGGCATCAGCGCCTCGCGCGTTTGCCCTTCCACCGGGTGGAACCCGGTCAGCACCGGCTTGCCTTCGGTCAGCGTGCCGGTCTTGTCAAAAGCCACCACGGTCACGCCTTGCAGCGCCTGCAGCGCCTCGCCCTTGCGGAAGAGGACGCCCAGTTCCGCCCCCCGCCCCGTGCCGACCAAGATGGAGACCGGCGTCGCCAGACCCATCGCGCAAGGGCAGGCGATGATCAGCACTGCCACCGCATTGACCAGCGCCATCGGCAGGGCCGGTGCCGGGCCGAACGCGAGCCAGATCCCGAAGGTCACCACGGCCAGCCCCATCACCACCGGCACGAACCACAGCGTCACCCGGTCCACCAGCGCCTGGATCGGCAGCTTGCCGCCCTGCGCCGCCTCGACCAGCCGGATGATTCGCGCCAGCATCGTGTCGGCCCCGACCGCCACCGCCTCGATCACCAAGGCCCCGGTCTGGTTGACCGTCCCGCCGATCACGTCGGCCCCTGCGGCCTTTTCCTTTGGCACAGGTTCCCCCGTCACCATCGCCTCATCGACCCAGCTGTCGCCGCTGATCACGCGGCCATCGACCGGCACCCGCTCGCCCGGGCGCAGCTCCAGCACGTCACCGGGGCGAACCTCTGCCACCGGCACATCGACCACGACCCCCTCCCGCCGCAGATGCGCCGTGGCTGGTTGAAGACCCACCAGCCGCTCAATCGCCTGCGACGAGCGCCCCCTTGCCCGCGCCTCCAAGAGGCGGCCGAGAAGGATCAGCGTCACGATCATCGCCGCCGCCTCGAAATAGACCGCCTGCGTGCCTGGCGGCAAAATCCCGGGCACAAAGGTCGCCAGCGTCGAATAGCCATAGGCCGCCCCAGCCCCCACCGCGACGAGTGACGACATGTCCGGCGCCCCGCGGAGCAAGGCAGGCACCCCCTTCACGAAGAACCGCCGCCCGGGGAAGATCAGAACCAGCGTGGTCAGGGAGAACTGGATTGCCCAACTCGTCCCCTGACCGATCAGGGCAAAAAGCCAGTGATGAAAGGCCGGAACCAGATGGCCGCCCATCTCCAGCACGAAGACGGGCGCAGTCAGCACGGCCGCAACGATCAGGTCGCGCTTCAGGCTGGCCGCTTCATCCTCGCGCCGGTCGGACAGGCTTTGCCCCCCTGCGCCCGCGACCGTCGCCTCATAACCTGCGCGGCGGACGGCGGCAAGCAAAGCACCCGCGTCAGCAAGCCCCTCAACCCTTGCGCTTTCGGTGGCAAGGTTGACGCTGGCCCCGGTCACACCGGGCACGGCCTGCAACGCACGTTCGACCCGCAAGACGCAACTGGCGCAGGTCATGCCGGTGACGGCAATCTCTTGCGCAGGCGCGGGTACGCAGTAGCCCGCCTTCTCCACCGCCGCGATCAGCGCGGCCGGAGGGGCGGTTCCCGTCACCTCGGCCCGCTCGGTGGCAAGGTTCACCGTCGCCCCCGTCACTCCCGGCACCGCGCGTAAGGCCCGCTCCACCCTCCCGACGCAGGCGGCACAGGTCATGCCCGTCACTGGCAGGGACAGCGGGGCTTGGCTGGGTGCATTGGCAGCGGTTGGGCCAACAGAGAATGTCATGAGGGTACTTTCGGCCATGTAGGAAAGGCACGCTATCTGGTGCGCCGGAGCGGGGAAACGTCAATGCCTTATGGTGCCAAAGTATAGCAGCAAGGGCGGGACGCTTATCCGCCCATCCTAATCCAACTGGGGACTTGAAGGCCGTTGCGCAACCGGCACGGGGCCGCCGATTGCACTGAACCTGTAAACCAATAGTGCACTTTCACTGTGCTAGGCGGGCATGGAACGGATGCAATGGGATGCAGGCATGTCAAGACTCCTCGGTTTGGTCGCCATGGTCCTTCTGGTCTCGGTCAGTGGCGCGCAGGCCATGCAGATCTTTGTGCAAACCCTGACCGGCAAGACCATCAGCCTTGAGGTTGAGCCGAGCGATTCAATCGACAACGTAAAGGCAAAGATCCAGGACAAGGAGGGCATCCCTCCGGATCAGCAGCGCCTGATCTTTGCAGGGCAAACCCTGGAAGACGGGCGCACGCTCAGCGACTATAACATCCAGAAAGAGGCGACGCTTCGTCTGCTCAACCTGTTTGATCCGGTCAGCGACGGCCCGGGTGCCGCGGCTGGGGCGCTTGCCACCCTGCAGCTAAATTCGGTCACCAGCACCCTGTCCAGCCGCGTGGCAGGACGGATTGGCGGCGTTGCCTTGGCTTCGCCCTTCACCCTGTCCACATCAGGAACGGCGCGTCAGGGCCAGTGGTGGACATCGGCCACCCTGCTTGATTTTGCAGGCCGCGGCGATGGTGGCGGCGGCGGTCTGACGCTTGGCTATGACACGGTGACCGGCCGCGGGGTTCTGATCGGGGTCTACCTTGGCCATGACTGGCTGGAACTGGGGGGCGAAGATGCCGCCAAAGCCCGCGCCTCGATTGTGGGGGCCTATTTCGGGATGCCGGTCGCGTCGTCTTTCCTCTTGGACGGTCATCTGGGGTTCGGCCAGCCAAGGATCGAATTTGACGACGTCACGATCAGGTCAGACCGGGTCATGGGCTCGCTTGGTCTGTCGGGGACTTGGGAAACGCCGTCAGTGATCCTGTCTCCCAGCCTGCGGGTATCGGGCTTGCGCGAAGACCTGCCCGCCTATTCCTCAGGCGGTGTCGCGCAACATGCCGATAGGTTGCAGTACTGGTCCCTTGCCGCTGGCCTGCGCATGGAAGGTGCCGTGGCCCTCGGCGCCACGGGCCTTGTGCCTTATGGCGAGGTGTCGCTTGCCCGCGCTGTCACGAAATCGAGCGTGGAGGGCGATCAATGGTTCAACGCGCCGCGCGTCGCAGTGGGTCTGACCGGCACGATTGGGGCGGGGTCGTTCTCGGCTGAGGTATCGGCCGGTGAAATGCTGGACGACCTGCGCGACACGCGGCTTGGCCTGACCTACGCGCTAAGCTTCTGACGCCTGGCAGAACGTGGCGGGGGCTGGGCCAGGCCGCAAAAGCTGCTATCCGCCCCCCCTCGAGATCCTAACGCACGGTTAACGCCCGCAACCAACCCATTGGAATCCCTTGTGGCGGGCAGTGTCCCTGCCCGGGACACCCCCTGACGCTTGCCTGCCCGGTCCCAACCCGCTAGGAAACCCCGGACCCATCTTTCCATGAGGCTTCCATGCGTCTGTCCCGCTACTTCCTCCCCGTCCTCAAGGAAAACCCCGCCGAGGCGCAGATCGTCTCGCACCGCTACATGCTGCGGGCGGGCATGATCAAGCAGCAGGCCGCCGGGATCTATTCCTGGCTCCCCCTAGGCCTGCGGGTCCTGCGCCGGATCGAAGAGATCGTGAACCAGGAGCAAGAGCGCGCCGGGCACATCCCCCTTCTGATGCCGACCCTGCAGCCCGCCGACCTCTGGCGCGAAAGCGGCCGGTATGATGACTACGGACAGGAAATGCTGCGGATCAAGGACCGGCAGGACCGTGAGATGCTGTACGGCCCGACGAACGAGGAGATGATCACCGACATCTTCCGCGCGCATGTGACCAGCTACAAGGACCTGCCGCTGACGCTTTACCACATCCAGTGGAAGTTCCGCGACGAGATGCGCCCCCGCTTCGGCGTGATGCGCGGGCGTGAGTTCCTGATGAAGGACGGCTACAACTTTGACGTGGACCGCGATGCGGCGCTGCACGCCTACAACCGCCACATGGTCAGCTACCTGCGCACCTATGAGCGGATGGGTCTGACCGCGATCCCGATGCGGGCCGCCTCTGGCCCGATCGGCGGGGACAACACGCACGAATTCCTGGTGCTGGCGCAAACGGGTGAATCCGAGGTGTTCTATGACGACCGGGTAACCGCGCTGAAGTTGGGGCAACGCGAAATCGACTATGACGACCGCGCCCAGGTGGCGGACGTCTGCAAGGAGTTCACCACCCTCTACGCCCGCACCGATGAAACCCACGATGCCGCCGTCTTCGACCAGATCCCCGAAGCGCACCGCAAGGTCGGCCGGGGGATCGAGGTGGGGCAGATCTTCTACTTTGGCACCAAGTACTCAGAATCGATGGGGGCCGAGGTGACGACCGCCGAGGGCAACAAGGTCCCGGTCGAGATGGGGTCGCACGGCATCGGTGTTTCCCGCCTTCTGGGTGCGATCATCGAGGCCTCCCACGATGACAAGGGGATCATCTGGCCTGAAGGGGTGACGCCGTTCCCGGTGGGGATCGTCAACCTCAAGCAAGGCGATGCGGCGGCGGATGCGGCCTGTGCTGGCTTGGAAAAGGCGCTGCTGGCCCGTGGGTTGGAGCCCCTTTACGACGATCGCGACGAACGCGCAGGCGCGAAGTTTGCCACGATGGACCTGATCGGCCTGCCCTGGCGGATCACCGTCGGCCCGCGCGGGCTGGCGAACGGGGTGGTCGAACTGACCAGTCGCCGCACCGGCGTGTCCGAGGAAATGTCGCCCGAAGCCGCAGTCGACCGCGTCGCGCAGATCTACGCCGGCATCTGACCGGTTGCACCCGGGGCCTTTGACACGGTCCCGGGGCGCGTCTTGGCGTAGATCTCGCACAGGACGGCCACGGCGAAGATCGTGGTCAGAAAGCCCAGCGTGCGCAGGATGATGTAGTAGGCCAAAAGGATCAGGCTGTCCTCAGCCACCCCGCGCAGGGCCCAGCCGCCGGCAAGGGTCGCGACCAGCAGGATCATCCCCACGACCCCTGGCCCCATGACCAGCAGGAACCCAGTGTGGAAGCTCGCGCGGACGCCTTGGGCCACCCGGTAGGTTCCATCCCGCGCCACGTTGGCGGGAAGCGCGATGCCGAACAGGCTAAGGACCAAAAGGTAGGCCGGAAAAAACGTCAGCAGGATGATCGCGAAGGCCGGGCGATTTGCCAAGGCGAAGCTGGCACCGAACGCGAGGCCCAGCGGGACGACGACCAATGCCGCGCTGATCACTAGGAACCAGCCAATTCTGAAGAGTGGTGCACCCTCAGCAGGTTTCTGGGCGCGCCAACCTATCGGCTCATCAAACAGGAAATGCCGGTGAAAGGAGTAGGCGATGATGCTCAGCGCGATGAAGGAGACTGTCCCTTCCGAATTTGGCTGAAGGACCCAGAGCAACACCTCGATCACGATAGCGAAGACCAGAAGGCCTGGCAGCGCGGCGACGAAGAACCCAAAGGACTCGCGATAGATCTTGATCATGTCGGCCTTGCCTTTATGGGCAATGTGCTGCGGGTTGGCGGGGGCTGTTAACTTAGCAGGGGCTGGATGCGGGCCTTGGGCGAAGGTCCCGCCCATTACATTATCACGACCAGATTGCCCGGCTTGTGGAAGCTGCCGGCAATCGCATGGGCCTTTGCCAGATCGGCAAAGGGCAGGACGGGGCCAAGAACCGGCGTATAGCCCCCCGCCAGGTGCAGGGCCAGAAGGCGCTGCATCGCGGGCAGGGTGTCAGGGTTGGTGCCGGTCAGAAAGTGGCGGCCATCGCGTCGGGGGCGTAGGGCAGAGCCGAGCATCTCGGTCAGATTCGCGGTGATCAGGGCAAGCCGCCCGCCTGGGGCCAGCAAAGAGCGTGCACCCGTCCAGCCAAGCGCGCCCATCACATCAAGGATCACGTCGAAGGGGCCGGGCGGCGGGCCTTTGCGATAGTCCGTAACCACCTCTGCGCCCAGGCTGCGGGCCAGTGGGTGGTTGCCGGGCGAGGCGGTGGCAGAGACCCGCGCCCCAAGGTGGCGGCCGATCTGGACGGCAGCACCGCCCACAGCCCCGGTCGCGCCGGCGACCAGGAGGTGCTCGCCTGCGGTCAACTTGGCGCGGTCGATCAGGAAATGCGCCGCTGTCAGGCCACCGAAGAAGAAGGCTGCCCCCTCTTCGAAACTGAGTGTCTCGGGCAGGGGCAAAAGCGTCCCATCGGCGCGGATCACCAGATATTCAGCATGCGCGCCACCCTTGAAGCCCATCAGGCCAAAGACCCTTTGACCGGGGGCAAATGTCGTGACGCCATTGCCAAGAGCCGCCACCTCACCAGCAAAAGCAAAGCCGGGGGCGACGCGAGGCCGCCGCAGTCCAATCACCAGGCGCATGATTGCCCCAAGTCCGCGCGGCACCCGACCTGACCGCAGGCGGACGTCACCAGCAGTTACTGGTGCGGCGCGGACGCGGACAAGAACTTCGCCCGTTCCGGGGTTTGGGATTGGGGTTTGGGTGATGGCTATGGTTTCAGGGCCGCCATAAGCGGTGTAGGTGGCGCGTTTCATGCAGGCTCCTGTCGGGTCAGTCGTCGTGGAAGGTGAAGACCTGGTCCAGCGGCACGCCAAAGGCGCGCGCGATGCGGAAGGCCAGTTCCAGCGTCGGGTTGTACTTGCCATTCTCGATGGCAAGGATGGTCTGGCGGGTCACGCCCACCCGGTCAGCAAGGTCTTTCTGCGTCATCTCGTCCGCATCAAAGCGCAGTCGGCGAATCCGGTTTTCAATGCGGCCTGGGGGCTGGCCCATGTCAAGCCCCGCGCCGGTAGAGGACCAGCTTGGCACCATCCTTGAACGCTTCCGAGACGATGCAGAGGGCGAGCACCTTGTTGATTGCGCTGAAGGCGTTGTCGCCGAAAGCCAGGGTGATGATGACGCCGAGAAGGCCCAGGGACAGCAGATACCAAGCCCAGGTCAACGCGCGCCGATCGATGTCGCGGTCCCTTTCGTCACGCCGGTCGTCGGTCTTTTCCCCGCTCAGGCTGGTGTAGGCGATATGGAAAACGATTGCGACGCAGATGGCGATGCCGATCGAGGCGCAGACAAGCAGCAGGACGGACTGCGCCCAGACCTGCAGGCCATCGGGGCCGGAGAAATCGCCAGCGGCATGCTGGGCGGAAAGCAACCAATAAAGCAGGCCCATCACGATCAGAGAGGTGATCAGGCCCGTCAGGGCATCGCGCTCGCCATAGGACATCGGGGGGTCTCCTTTCTTACGGAATCGGTATGGCCACGCTGACTTTGAGTCAAGGATCTTTGACATAAGGTGTGCAGAACCATACCTGGTTGACCACGGGGGTCTGGGTTTCTAGCGTGGCGTCAAAATGGGGAGACGCGGCATGGCCAAGGCACTGATCACCTGGGGCGGATGGGAGGGGCATGAGCCTGACCGTGTGGCAGCCTTGTTTGCGGGCTGGCTGCGGGACGCCGGGATGGAAGTTGCGGTGACCGACACGTTGGCCTGCTTCGATGATCCAAGCGCACTGGCGGATCTGTCGCTGATTGTTCCGGTCTGGACGATGGCGAAGATCGGCAAGGAACAGGCGCTGAACGCCTGCGCTGCGGTCGCGGCTGGTGTGGGGATCGCCGGCTGCCATGGCGGGATGTGCGATGCCTTCCGCGAGAATGTGGACTGGCAGTTCATGACCGGCGCGCAATGGGTGGCGCATCCGGGGAACGACGGGGTCGAGTATGGGATTCGAATGGTGTCGGACGACCCGCTGGTGGCGGGGGTCGGCGATTTCGGGGTGAAGACGGAGCATTACTACCTGCATGTCGACCCGGCGGTGAAGGTGCACGCGGTTTGCGATTTTCCGGTCGCGGACGGGCCACATGCGGTGAACGGACCCGTGGCGATGCCGGTGGTCTTCACCAAGTTCTGGGGGCAGGGGCGGGTCTACTACAACGCCCTGGGACATCAGGCCAATGTCATCGACCACGGGCCAGCGGCCGAGTTGATGCGGCGGGGCCTGCTCTGGGCGGCGCGGTAAGGCGAAATTTCTTGAGCTAGAAATCTGTCAAAATCCTTCCTCAAGGATTTTGGTTCAACGGCGGGAAAGCGGCATGCACGACCCTGTGCCTTGACCTTTCGGTCCCGCTCCCGCAGGTTCTGCCGCAATAACAAGGCCAATAACTAGGCAAGGGCAGATGGCAGCGAAAACGGCACCTTTCTCGGCTTTCGAGTTCATGATTGCCTGGCGGTATCTGCGCGCGCGGCGGGCAGAGGGCGGGGTCAGCATCATGACCTGGATCAGCCTGATCGGCATTACGCTCGCGGTCTTCGCGCTGATCCTGACGCTGGCAGTCCGGGCGGGATTCCGGGCGGAGTTTGTGGACACAATCCTTGGCGCCAATGCCCATGTCACGGTCTATTCAGCGGGTGAGGTCGGCGCGGACGGCCAGATGGTGCGCGGCTTCACAGCAGCGGACGCGATGGCAACCGCTCTGATGGAGGTGCCGGGTGTCACCCGTGCCGCCCCCCTGATCCGCGGCAAGCTGATGGTCACCGACGGTGAGCGGACAACCGGAGCCGAGGTGTACGGGCTGTCGCCAGAAGCGCTCGCCTCAATTCCACGGGTTGGCACGGGGGCCGATGCGATTGGCGACCTTGCGCGGTTCCCGGACGGCATTGCGCTGGGGTCAGGCGTAGCGCGGGAGCTTGGCGTTACGGTGGGCGACCGTGTCCGGCTTATCGCACCCGGTGGCGTCAAGACGGCCATGGGCACCAGCCCGCGCGTCAAGGCCTATGAGGTGGTCTATATCTTCACCGCCGGGCGCTATGACATTGATACGACACGGATCTACATGCCCTTCATCGAAGCGCAGGCCTTCTTCAACAAGGAAGGGCTGGCGGATGAGATTGAGGTGATGGTCGAAAACCCGGACGCGGTGGAAAGCTACGGCCTGCCGATCCTGAACGCGGCGGGGCCGACGGCGCTGCTGTGGACGTGGAAGGACAGCTCGGGCGCGTTTCTGCGGGCGCTGGATATCGAGGACAACGTGATGTTCGTGATCCTGTCGGTCCTGGTCTTGATCGCAGCGATGAACATCGTCTCTGGCCTGATCATGCTGGTGAAAAACAAGGGCCGCGACATCGGCATCCTGCGGACGATGGGGCTGACCGAGGGGTCTGTCCTGCGGGTGTTCTTCATCTGCGGCGCGTTCACCGGGGTCTTGGGCACCATCGCAGGGGTGGCCTTGGGCTGTGTGACCGCGCTGAACATCGATGCGATCATGAGCGCGATCAACTGGGTCAACGGGGCCGAGGTTTGGGACCCGTCGATCCGCGGCATCTACTCGCTTCCCGCGCAATTGCAATTGAATGACGTCCTGTCAGCGGTCGCCTTGTCGCTGGGCCTGTCCTTCATCGTCACCATCTTTCCCGCACGCCGTGCCGCGCGGATGAACCCGGTGGAGGCGCTGCGCTATGAGTGACGCAATGCTGTCGCTGGACGGGATCACCAAGGGCTACAACCGGGGCAAGCCTTCGGAAGTGGTGGTGCTTCGCGGGGCCACTGTTTCGGTAGGCCGGGGTGAGGTTGTGGCGTTGGTCGCACCCTCCGGTGCCGGAAAATCGACGCTGCTGCACATCGCGGGGCTGCTTGATGTGCCCGATGAGGGCACGGTGCAATTGGATGGGCGGCAGATGAACGGCCTCAATGACCGCGCGCGGACCGAGGCGCGGCGGGCGGAGGTGGGGTTCATCTACCAGTTCCACCATCTGCTACCCGAGTTTTCTGCACTGGAAAACGTCGTGATCCCGCAACTGGCCAACGGCGTGCCTAAAGCCCAGGCCGAGGCGCGGGCGCGTGACCTTCTGGGCCGCGTCGGTGTGGCCGCGCGGGCCGATCACCGCCCGGCGGCGCTGTCAGGCGGCGAGCAGCAGCGGGTGGCCTTCTGCCGGGCGCTGGCCAATGGGCCGAAACTTCTTCTGGCGGACGAGCCGACGGGGAACCTGGACCCCGCAACCTCGGATCAGGTGTTTGGGGTGTTGATGGCGCTGGTGCGTGAAACGGGGCTGTCAGCCCTGATCGCCACGCATAACATGGAGCTTGCGGGCCGGATGGACCGGGTCGTCCGGCTGGCACAAGGACGGGTGGAATGACCGGAATGGGGATTGCGATGAAGCGCTTTCGATGGATGCTGCTGCCGCTGGCCCTGAGTGCCTGCGTGGAAGAAGAAGTGCCGACCGGCGCCGAGGATTTCGCCACCTATTGCTCGGCCTGCCATGGTGCGTCGGGCACGGGCGATGGTCCAGGGGCCGAGGGGCTGGCCAAACGGCCGGCTGACCTGACCCAACTGTCGGCGCGCAACGGCGGGGCCTTCCCTGGCACGCGGGTGATGGCGAAGATCTATGGTTATACCGGTCGCGACAGCGCATCCGCCATGCCGCAGTTCGGGCCACTGCTGCAAGGTGACCTGATGCCATATGACGGCGGTGACGGGATCGCCACGCCTACCCCGCAGCGGTTGGTGCAGCTGGCTGAGCATCTGAAAACGCTACAGAAGTAATGCGTTACGCGCGGCTGTAACGGATGAAGGTCGTTACCTTGCCCACCCGGTCGTACAATCGTCTGGCCGTGTGGTTGAAGTCCTGCGTCAGCCAGTAAACCGACGGCGCGCCCGCCTTGTCTGCGGCGGCATAGACGGATTCGATCAGCCTGCGGCCCAGGCCCGTGCCGCGGGCTTCGGGGGCCACATACAGATCTTGCAGATAGCAGACTTCCTCCAGCTTCCAGGCATGGCGGTGAAAGAGGAAATGCACGAGGCCCATCGCCCGCCCGTCCACCGAAGCGATCAGCCCGTTGAAATCACGCGGGTCAGACCCCAGAAGCCGCGCGAATGTAGAGGCGTAGACCGCATCGGCCACCGTGGTTTCGTAATAGGCCAGATAGCCTGTCCAGAGGCGGCGCCAGTCAGCCTCGTCTGCAGCAGTCAGGGGGCGGATGATGGGTGAGGCGGGCATGGCTGCTATCCTTTCCGACTGGTCCACGCAGCATTGCGGGTCAGGGCGGGACGTGCAACCGGGTAGGTGAAACCTGACCAGCGCGCCATGCGCCTATGGCCCAGGGACATCAAGGCGCATAAGATGCCCGCAAAAGACGGAAAAAAGGGGCGGCACATGAGCGGTCAACTTGCAGAACGGTGGCGGCTTGCCTTTGCAGGTGCCGGGGGCGGGCTTCTGATCTGGGCGCTGGCCGAGGCGGCAGAGCGCGAGATGTTGGGCGCTGAACCGGTCTTGGTACTGCTGGCGCTGGTGACGACGGGCTTTGCCGCCCTTTTGGCGATGGCTGGGCCCATCGGCCTGCAGAAAGCCTTACCACGAGCCTTGGGCCTTGGGTTTGCCGTGGCGGCGTTGATCTGGCTGGCGGGCCAGCGCCATGCCAAGCTTGAGGACGTTTTGTCCTCACCCTTGCCGGTGCTGGCGCTTCTGGTGGTGGCGGCGCTGCCGGTTCCGTTCCTGATCGCACAAGCGCGCGGCAATTGGCGCGACTATGGCGCGCTGTTTCTGGAGGCATGGTCGATCGTGGTGCGCTATGCCGCTGCCTGGGCCTTTGTCGGGCTGGTCTGGCTGGTCATCTTCCTGTCCGATCAGGTGCTGCAGATCGTCGGCATCACGGTGATCAGCGACCTGCTCGAACACTGGATCGTTGGGGCGGTCATCACCGGTGCGGCGCTGGGGCTGGGCATGGCGGTGGTCTATGAACTGGTCGAGCTTCTGTCGCCCTATCTGGTGCTGCGCCTTTTCCGCATCCTCTTGCCGGTTGTGCTGGCGGTAATGGTCATCTTCCTGATTGCTCTGCCGTTCCGGGGGCTGGACGGGCTGTTCAGCGGGCTGTCGCCAGCGTTGCTTTTGCTGGCCATGGTCGCGGCAGGGGTGTCGCTGGTGTCGGTCACGGTTGACCAAAGCGACGCCGATGCTTCAACCAGCCCGGTCTTGCGACGGGCAGCGCAGGGCATGGCGCTGATACTACCTCTCCTTGCCGCACTCGGTGCCTGGGCCATCTGGCTGCGGGTGGACCAGCATGGCTGGACGCCGGAGCGCCTGTTCGTCGTGATCGTGGCCGGGCTGGGACTGGTGTACGGCCTGGTCTATGCCATCTCGGTATTGCGTGGCGCGGGCTGGATGGAGCGGATCCGCCGGGGCAATGTCACCATGGCCTTGCTGGTGATCGTGCTCGCCGGGCTGTGGCTGACACCGATCCTGAATGCCGAGCGCATCTCGGCTGCAAGCCAGCTCGCCCGGTTCGAGTCGGGGCAGACCGACGTGGCCGATCTTGACCTTTCCGCGCTGGAAGACTGGGGGCTGGCGGGCGAACGGGGCCTGGCCGCCCTCGCCGAAATCGCAAAGGCCCCCGGGCAGGAAGCGCTGGCGGACCGGCTGGCAGGCAAAGACGACTTTGCGGCCCCCGCTGACGATGCCGCGACGCGCGCGGCAACGACTGCCGCGCTTGTGGCAATCATGCCGGTCCAGCCTGCCACGGCCACCGGCACGCGCGACACGCTTCTGGGCGCGGCGGACGTCTACCTGTTGGCCGATTGGCAAAATGTCTGCAATCAGCCTTTGCCCGACGGCGCGCCGGGCTGCCTGATGGTCGTCGCTGACCTTCTGCCCACCCTCCCTGGCGAGGAGGCGATGCTGCTGTTGCAGCGCAGCCCGGACTATACCGAAGTTCTGGGCCTGTTCCTGGGTGATGACGGGTCGCTTCTGACCCGCTCGACCATGCGGGCAGACGGGCGCTATCCCGACGGCGGGGAGGGTGCCGAACTGATGCGCGCCTGGCGTGAAGCCCCGCCACCCTTGACCCCGGCGCTGATCAATCAGCTTGGCACGGGCGAAGCCGGCCTGATGATCCTTCCCTAAAGGGCGGTCGGCTGGCCGCCGGTTGGGCTTTGTTAACGGTTGCGGACTAGCATGCCTGTGGACGCCGTTTTGGGCCGTTCGGGGCCAGTTTGGGGACTGACATGGATGCGCTGCTGCTGCGATCCTTGCAGAGTTATGTGCGTGATACGTTCGGCCTGCCGATCTGGCAGGCCATTTGTCGCCGGTCCGCGGTGACGACTGAGACTTTCGAACCGATGCTGCGCTATGATTCTGGTCTAGCGGACCGTGTCGCGCAGCACGCGGCAGACGTTTTGGGGCGGCCCGTTGAAACGGTGTGGGAAGATATGGGGACCTATCTGGTCACGAACCCTGGCCATGAAGGGGTGCGTCGGTTGCTGCGCTTTGGCGGCGTCAGCTTTGCCGACTTTCTGCATTCGCTGGAGGAAATGCCCGGACGCACCCGGCTGGCCATGCCGGACATCGACTTGCCTGAGGTTCAGTTGCAAGAAGTTGGCCCAGATCATTTCACAGTGGTGTGCCGGTCGCGTCTGCAAGGCATCCCCCGGGTGCTTGTCGGGATGCTGACCGCAATGGCCGACGATTACGGCGCCCTCTGCTTGATTGAGCCTGACCTGGGCGGCAAGATCACGATCCAAGTTTTGGACAGCGCCCATGCCACCGCCCGCCGTTTTGACCTTGCCTTGCCGGAGCGGTAGCAGATGACAGAAGCCACCCCTAGGCATGAGATCACCGTCGATTTGGTAGGGCTTGATGGCTTCATGCCCCTGCATCTGCTCGTCGATGTCGAGGGGCGAGTGCTGAGCGCGGGGCCAACGCTGATGCGCGTGCTGGAAGGCGAAACCGTGATCGGTGCCCGGTTCGAGGATCTGTTTGAAGTGCGCTCGCCCGGCGGGGCCACCACCGTCACCGACGTGCTGGAGCGGGCGGCCCAGCGGTTCCGCATTGCGCCACGCTGCCGGGGCCGGGTGGGACTCCGTGGCCTTGGCATGCGGCTGGCGGGGGGGCAGGTGCTTTTGAACCTGACCTTCGGCATCGACCTGATCGCCGCCGTGCGTGAGTTTGCGTTGACTGACGGCGATTTCGCGGCGACCGACCTTGCGATGGAACTCCTCTATCTGGCCGAGGCAAATGCTGCGGTCACCCGCGAACTCCGTGGGTTGAACATGCGGCTGGAAGGCGCGCGCATCGCAGCCGAGGAAGAAGCGCTGACCGATCCACTGACCGGACTGCGCAACCGTCGCGCAGCCGATCTCTTTCTGGAACGCATGTGCAGCGCCGCAGCGCCCTTCGGACTGCTGCACCTTGATCTCGACTACTTCAAGGCGGTGAACGATACGCTGGGCCATGCGGCAGGTGACTTCGTGCTGGAACGCGTGGGTCGCGTCCTGCGCGATCAGGTGCGTGCCGAAGATTGCGCGGCGCGGGTCGGCGGCGATGAATTCGTGGTCATCCTGCCCGGGCGCACCGATCCGCAGACCTTGCAGGCGATTGCCAACCGGATCATCGGCCGCCTGTCGGAACCGATGGAGTTTGAAGGCAACCCTTGCCGGGTCTCGGCCAGCGTCGGCATCGTGCGGTCGAACGACTTTCCGGCTCCAGACGCGGCACAGGTGCTGGCAGCGGCCGACCGGGCGCTTTATGCGGCCAAGCATGCAGGGCGTAGCCAGGCGGTTCTTTTGGGCTGCGACGTGGGCTAAGGCGATCCTGTAGCCTGACAGGACGGACGTGCAGTCAGGCGTGATCCGGGACCACCCAAAGCGCAGCCGGGGGCAGGATCACACCCAAGGATTGGCCTTGGGTCAGGCTGCGGGCGTACTCAGGTGCGACAAGGGCCTGAAGTAGGGTGCCGCTCAGATCAAGATCCACCCGGCTTTGGGTGCCAAGAAAAGTGCAAGCCTGCACCTGTGCCGCCAAGGTGCCGGGGTGGCCCGGTGCGGCAAGACCAATCGCTTCGGGCCGAATGGTCAAGAGGCCGGGGCCATGTGTCAGGGCGGTCGGCAGGCCTTCGGGCAACGGAAGGGGGCCGATGGACGTCTGGAACACTCCAGCTTTCGCCGTGCCGGGCAGGAAGTTCACCCCTCCGAAGAACCGCGCAACGGCCAGCGACGCGGGCTGCCGGTAGATGAGATCAGGCGGGCCATGCTGGGCCAAACGTCCCTCAAGCAGCAGGGCGATCCGGTCGGCAAGGACCACGGCCTCGGTCTGGTCATGGGTCACGACCAGCGTGGTGACCGCCGTTTCCCGCTGCAATGTCAGGATCAGGGCGCGCATCTCATCGCGCAAGGTCGGGTCAAGGCTGGACAGCGGCTCATCCAGCAACAGAAGCTCAGGTTGCAGCACCAGCGCGCGGGCCAGCGCCACGCGCTGCGCCTGACCGCCGGACAGTTCCACCGGGCGGCGGTGGCCAAGGCCGGTCAGGCGGGTCCGCTCCAGCATCGCGTCAACGCGGGCGGTGATCTGGGCGGCAGGCAAGCTGCGCATGCGCAGACCGAAGCCCACATTCTGCGCCACAGTCAGGTGAGGAAACAGGAGCGGATTCTGGAACACCATCACCACGCCGCGCCGTTCGGGCGGTAGGGGCAGGATCGACCGTCCCGACAAGGTGATCTGCCCGGAATCAGGTGCCAATAGCCCCGCAATCAGCTTCATCACCGTGGTCTTGCCTGCCCCCGACGGGCCAAGAAGGGCGGTGATCCGACCACTCTCCACGGTCAGGTCAAGGTCCCGGATCGTGGCAAGCGTGCCACCCGGGTGGGTCTTGGTCAGGCCGGTCAGCTGCAGGCTCATCTTGCGATCCCCGGGCCAAGAGCGAGGTTGCGCCCGGTCAGGTGCCGCGCAGTCAAGGCCAGCACCAGAAGGCCTGGCATGATGTAGATCATCGCGACCGCGCCGGTCACGTCATTCCGGCCCGAGGTGGCGAAGCTGAACAGGACCAGCGGCAACGTCTGCACCTTGCCGCCCCCGATCGACAGGGTCAGCAGGTATTGCGACCAAGACACCAGAAAGGCAAAAAGCGCCCCGGTCATCAGCCCGGGCAGGATGGCGGGAAAGGTGACATGGGCGAAGACCTGCAGCGGGCGGGCGCCAAGGCTGCGGGCCTGATCCTCGGCATCTGTGTCGAAGCCGGCAAAGACGGCGGCCATGACCAGCGTCATGTAGGGCAGAACCGGGATCAGATGCGCCAGAACCACGCCGGGGATCGTGCCGGTCAGCCCCAATTGCAGGAAAATGCCATGCAGCCCCAAAGCCACCGCGATTCCCGGCAGAATGGCTGGCGCCAGAAGGAGGAGAACGACCGCCCCCTTGCCGGGGAACCGGTAAAGCCCAAGCGCCCGCCCGGCAGGAACACCCACCAGCGCGGCCAACACGGTCGTCGCCGCTGCGATCAGGGTGGTCGTGCCAAGGCTTTGCAGGACCCCCGACCCCGGCGACAACGCATAGGCCCAGGCTTTCAGCGACCACGCCTCGGGCAGGAGTGCCGGAAACCGCCAGCCATGCGCTACCGACCAGATGGCCAAAGGCACCAGTGGCAGAACCAGCCACAGGGCCAGGGCCAACCCGGCCAGCGTCCGGAATGCGTTACCGCGCATCACGCCCCCGGTCTGCCATCGGACGGGCCAAGTGGGCATAGGCCAAGACCATCACAAGGCCTATGAGCGCGATGATGACTGCCATCGCCGCCGCCTCGGGACGGGCAGCAAGATCGACGTTGGTATAGCTTTGCCAGGCAAGCACTGGCAGCGCCTTGGGCGAGTTTGCTCCCAGCAACAGCGGGATTTCATAAGCCCCGAAGGCAAACGCAAAAACCAGCGCCGAGGACGCCAGGAGGCCCGGCCGCAGCATCGGCAGGGTGACATGGCAGAACGTCTGCCTGCGGGTGGCGCCAAGGCTGCGGGCCGTCGCCTCATGGTCCGCGCCGATGGATTGCAGATTGGCCAGAAGGATCAGGGTGATGAACGGCACCTCTTTCCAGACGTAGAGAAGGATGATCCCGATGGCGAAAGGGTCATGCGTCAGGGCCGGGAACTCGCCCGGCGTGTCGATCAACCCGCCGGCATATGCCAGCCGGGCAAAGAAGCCCGACTGCGACACCAGGTACGCCATCCCCACTGCGCCCACGACATGCGGAACGGTCAGGTTCATCTGGACCAGAAACCCGATCAGCCGCCGACCCGTAAAGGTCTGCCGTAGCAAAAGAGCCGCCCCCAGCGCCAGCACCGCCGAAATCGCGGTCGAGGCAAGCGCGATCCAGAGCGACAGGCCAAGCGAGGCCAGGAAACCGGGCGAGGTGAGGACGGACGTGTAGGCGGTAAGGTCAGGCTCGGTCATGCCAAGGACAGGCATGTAGCGAAAGGAGCGGATCAGCGTCAGGCCAAACGCTCCAAGAAACAGCCCGCCCAGCAGCAGAAGGGCCGGGGCCAAAAGCCAGTAAGGGTGGGCGCGGCCCGTCAACGTGCGCGCCTATGGCCGCTCATCCCTTCCTTGCGGTCGGTCTTCGCACCGGCTGCGAAGACGGCCCGCAAGTGCGGGAGGGGCGGCCTGATGCTCAATTCCCGACCTGGGCCTGCCAGCCCGCCTCGATCGCGGTCAGCCAGTCGGCCTGAAGTTCGGGCAGAGCGGCCTTGGCCAGTTCTTCGGCCGGGACGACCGAGGGGTGGCCTTCAAGCGCCGCAAATCCGGCCTGAACCTCAGTCGAGGCGCGCGCGATGTCGATGGCGGGTGAGGCACCCCAGACCTCTGGCTTGGCCTTTTCCAGCTGCTCTTCGCCCGACAGAAGCAGATTCTGCAGCACCATCGCCGCCGCCTTGTTGGGTGAGTTGAACGGGATCAACGTATAGTTGGTGTTGCCGATGGTGCCATCTGTCAACCCGAACGACCGAGTGGTCTCAGCATAGGTCCCCGCCTGCACGGCCAGCCCGAATTGCGACGGGTCGTAGTTGAAGGTGAAGGCCACCTCGCCATTGGCGAAGAGTTCATTCAACTGGGCGATGGTATTCGGGTAGGTCTGGCCTTCGCGCCAAAGGAACGGCTCGATCTCGTTCAGGATTGCCCAGGTTTTCGCGGCAGCCGCGTCGAACTTCGCCTGATCGAAGGGGCCAAGCAATGCGTCCGCCCCCCCGGCCGCGTGATAGAAGACGTGGCGCACAAAAACCGACCCGGTAAAGTCCGGTGGGGCGGGGTAGGTAAAGCGGCCGGGGTTGGCCTTGATCCACTCCAACAGGGCGGCCATGTCGCGCGGTGGTTCCGCGACGACGGCGCTGTCATGCGCAAAGGCGAACTGGACGGTGTTCCACGGCACCTCACACCCGTCTACTGGTACGCCAAAGTCATTGGCGATGGCTGGGTTGTCCCAGTTCACCAGCGCGTTGTTCGGCAGAAGGCCGGTGTAACCGCAGAAGGCAAGATCGCCCTGCTTCATCGACCGGAAGTTTTCGCCGTTGATCCAGATAAGGTCGACCGCGCCCGCATCAGTCACACCCGCCTCTTTCTCGGTCAGGACGATGTTCACCACCTCGACCGCATCAGCCACGCCGACGCGGTTCAGGGTGATGTCATAATCGCGCTTCAGGATGCCGCCGATATGGTCCGAAACGTAGCGGTTGATCGTGTCCGCCCCCCCCCACATGTACCAGTTGACCGTGCCGCCGCGCGCCTTGTCGACGATCTGATCCCAGGTCATCGCTTTCAACGCCTTGTCGTCTGCGGTATCGGCCAGCGCCGCGGTGGACATCAGAAGAAAGACTGCAAGGCTACGTAGCATCGGGCTGATCCGGGTTGGGAAAACTCTGGCGCCCATCAAACCGATCCGGGCCAGTAATGCCAGTCACATGGCTGTTCATCTTCTGTAACGAAGCAGGCCAGCGCGCGGCAGATGCAAGGGGGGAAGTGGCAGCCCGTAGGGGAGTCGAACCCCTCTTACCTGGTTGAAAACCAGGTGTCCTAACCGATAGACGAACGGGCCACTGCGCGCGTCCTAACGGGCGGCGCGGGCGGGTGCAAGAGGCAATCAGCGGTCGATCTGCGCGCCCATCAAGGCGATGGCCTGCTGATACACCTTGGCCGCGTTCCACTGCTTGATGACCGCGAAATTCGGCTCACCCTCCTGATAGCCCTTACCGGGCTGCCAGCCCTTCTGACGCAGGAAATTGGCGGTCGAGGCAAGGGCGTCGGTCATGTTGTAGAAATCCACCGTGCCGTCACCGTTGCCGTCAACCCCGTAGTTCAGCGCGTTGCCGGGCAGGAACTGGGTGTGCCCAAGCTCACCATGCTTGGCACCGACGGTCTTCATCGAGATCGACCCCTGATCCACCAGCTTCAGCGCGCCAATCAGGTGGGGCTTGAAGAAATCGGACCGGCGGCAGTCATAGGTCAGCGTGGCGATGGCCGAGACGACATTGGTGTCGCCCATGAAGCCACCGAAAGCAGTTTCCATCCCGTGAATCGCGATCAGCACCCCGGCCGGTACGCCATATTGCGCCTCAAGGGCTGCATAGAACTCGGCGTTCTTCGCCTTGCGGCTGCGGCCTTGAGCGATGATCGTATCGGCTCCGCGCACCTGCAGGAATTTGTCGAGGCTGTACTTGAAGCTTTTCTGGTTGCGGTCCGCACCGATGGTGGCCTTAGAGTACGAGGTGGCCATCAGCGCCTCAAGCCCGCGTTTGCCAACGCCTTCGGCCTTCGCTTCGGCGGCCATTTCGTCTTTCCAGGCTTCATACTGGCCGCCGGTGTCGCTGCAACTGGTGGCATGGGCCGCGAGGGGCAGGCAGGCAATAAGGGCGGGTGCGGCAAGGCGGAAGAACAGGGTCACGGGGGCTTACCTATGCAAATGTTTCAACAAGCGCCCAACGCGGCGCGGCACGATCAGACACACCGCCCCGCAAGGGTGTGTCAAGTCACGATGTCAGGAAAAGTGGCAGCCCGTAGGGGAGTCGAACCCCTCTTACCTGGTTGAAAACCAGGTGTCCTAACCGATAGACGAACGGGCCGCGGTTTTGGTGGCGGGTGAATAGAACGGGTGCCGCTGATCTGCAAGCGGAATCTTGCAGATGCGGAGGTCAGACCGCTGCAGCATCCTCAATGCGCAATTGCACCCTTGTGCGGCCGTTCCAGTGGTTCAGCTCCAGCCGTCCAGCAAGGTGAAAGCGCCGGTGGCCGGGGTTTTCCAGCGCAGGGCCAAGCGGACCGTCGAACGCTCCAAACAGAATCGCATCCAGCCCCGGGCCCGCGCCGTCTGACAGCGTCAGCTTTAAGTGGCTTTCGCCGATCCGCCTTGTGCTGAGGGCGCAATTGGCGAAAGCAAAGCGGGGGGCGGGGGCGGCCGCACCGAAGGGGCCGGCATCCTCGATCTGTTCGATCAGGGCGACGGTGGCGGCTGACGTGGTCAGGAGGCTGTCGATCCGCAGGTCATGCGGCCCGCCGTCGCCCGATCCCTGCCGGGCCAGAAGATCAGCCAACCGCGCCATCGCCGGGTCCAGTTGCGCACGGGACAGCGACAAGCCGGCCGCCATCTTGTGCCCGCCGCCCTTGGCAATCAGCCCTTCTGCCGCCAGCCGCTGGATCGCGGCTCCAAGGTCCACCCCAGGGATCGACCGAGCGGAGCCTTTGCCGTCATCCCCTTCAAAGCCGATCACAACGGCCGGGCGCTGGGCGGCCTCTTTCAGGCGGGCGGCGACGATGCCCACGACGCCGGGATGCCAGCCCTCACCCGCCGCCCAGACAAGGGGGGCGTCCAGACCTCGCATCTCGGCTTGCGCCAGGGCTTCGGCGCGGACGGCCTCGGTGATCTCGCGCCGGTCGGTGTTCAGCTGGTCCAGGCGGGCGGCCATGGCGGTCGCTTCGGTGGGGTTGTCAGTCGCAAGAAGCCGCGCGCCAAGGTCGGCTTGGCCGATGCGACCGCCAGCATTCACCCGGGGGCCAAGTAGGAAGCCAAGAGCGTAGGTGGTGGGGGCCTGATCCATCCGCGCGACATCGGCCAAGGCCCGCAAGCCGGGCCTTTCCCGCCGCGCCATGACCTTGAGGCCCTGGCGCACGAAGGCCCGGTTGACGCCGACCAGCGGGGCCACATCGGCGACCGTGGCCAGCGCCACAAGGTCCAGCATGGCCATCAGGTCCGGGCCATTTTGCCCTACGCTGCGCAACTGGCGGTTCGCCTCCACCAGCAACAGGAACACGACCCCAGCGGCGCAAAGGTGCGCGAGGGTGCCATCTTCATCCTGCCGGTTGGGGTTCACCACGGCCAGCGCGGGGGGTAGGGTTTCCAAGGCGAGGTGGTGGTCAAGGATGACCACATCCGCGCCCTTTGCTGCCGCGATCGGCTCATGGCTGAGGGTCCCGCAATCGACACACAGGATCAGGCTGTGACCTGAGGCAAGCTGGGCCATCGCGGGGACGTTCGGGCCGTAGCCTTCATCAATCCGGTCGGGGATGTAGAGGGTGGCCTGCACCCCCATCGCCCGCAGCCAGATGATGAGAAGGGCAGCGGAGGAGCCGCCGTCCACGTCATAGTCGGCGAAGACGGCGATCCGTTCGCGGGCAGTGACGGCCCGGATCAGACGGGCGGCGGCGAGGGCCATGTCCTTGAGGGTGAGGGGGTCCGGCAGCAGGTCCCGCAGGGCGGGGGCGAGGAAGGCGGGCGCGTCCTCGGGCGAGACGCCACGGGCCGCAAGGATCCGGCAAAGGGGGAGGGGGAGGCGGGTGGCCTGGGCCATCCCCTCGGCCAGACGGTCCTGGGAGGCGTCGGGGCCGGACCAGCGGCGGCCGGTGAGGGAGGAGGAGACGTTCAGGAAAGCGGTCATGAGGAAGGGGTGCCGCAAAGCCAGCGGGCTGGCAAGGGGGGACGGGGTGTCCCGGGCAGGGACAGGGGGGTGGGGTGTGTAGAATCAAGGGGTTGGTGGCAGAAATTCAGAGAGTGGTAAGGATTGGGGGGAATGTATCGGCGTAGTCCCGAGCAGAATGCATGAGGCATGACGCAACTTGCCCAACATCCTGATGCGATGTGACCTTCAGTCCTTGACGGTCATGCGCAGCGCACTTCACATTCGTCCGTTATCGGCTGATTTCGTCGACAGACCCATTTGATCTGCTGTGCATTCGCCCGTACCACCGATGCCGCCCTCTCGTGTGCAGTCTTCGAGAGTATAAACGGCTGGGTTTGAACAGGCGGCTAGGACGAGAAAAGCAACAAGTGCAATTGCCTTATGGATCATCTGACTTTGCCTTTGCATCGAGATCATCAAAAAAGTAGCCGCCCGCCCGGAAGCGAAAAGGTCCGTCGTCCGTCGCTGGCATGTTCCGAGCCATCGTATCCAGTTCCATGAGTGTTTGGCTCATCGCAGATCGGAAATGCTTGTCCAGTTGCTCGATGGCATTTGCGGAAAGCCCCTTGTAGTGGACACCCATGTCGAAGTTTCTTGCCGCGTCCACAACGTTAGCAACCGCACTTGCAAGATGATCCCCAACATTGTCGGCAAGATAAGCCAATTGATCATCTGACCCGGCAAGCGGTTGATAGATACGCGTGTTCAGAATGACCTTCCCGTCGACTTCCGCGACCGCGCCGTTTTCAATGAGCACGTCCAGATAGGTTCGTGGGTGGACGTCCTTGCGGACGCAGCGCGCGAGCGTGGCAAAAGTCGCTCCATCACCCTGCACGGGGATACCTTTGGGATCATAGTCCGGATCATAGGACCAAAGCGCGATGATTTCGGCCAAGGGCTGACGTTGGTTCTGGGGATGCGCAGTTTCGCGGCGCAGCCGGACAATGTCGCGCCGTTGTAGCCCTGTCATGATGCTGACTTTGCTGTCCGTCGCATCCCCTTCGTAAAGGGAAACTGCAGCCTCGACGTAGGCGTGGCGCAATCGGTGCTCGAGGACCGGAAACAGCCATCCTTTCCGGATGGCAAGCGTCGCAAGGCGGCGAAGAATTGGGTCTAGCCAGAACATGTGTGCATTTTACACATTTTTCTTGACGCAGCAAGGGCAAGATGAAATGTGCAAATTACACACGAGCTTCAGTCTTGACCGGATGAATGGGAGAAAGCCAATGAGACTCTTTGCAATTGTATCTTTTGTAGCGCTGCTTGGCGCTTGTGCTTCGCCACACTTTGTGGGGGACGCACCGGCAGTGCCCGTGACCACACAAACCCCGATTCACTTTGAACTGCCTGCCCGCTTTGCTGTTGCGCGTGTTGTTTACAACCGAACGCGAGCCGCTGGCGCCGAAGAAGCGGCCCTGTGGAAAGACTTGGCAAAGCGGTCAGAGAGGCTTGGCAGCTTCACACCCCTTGTATCAACCGACAGCAGCGGTTGGCGCTTCACCGAGACCGACCTTGTCAAGGCGGCGCGTCAACAGCGCTACAACTACTTGCTTCTGGTCAGGATGAATCCCTCAACCGGATCCGCCGATGTCACCCTTCTGGACGTCGGATCGGGGGGAACAATGGTAACCGCGCAGGCAGTAGCACCGAGTGGCGGCCAGCATGGTTTCTGGGGTGGCGAAATCAACAACCCCGCAAGGTTGGAGCGGGCAACTCTGAAGATTGCGAAAGCAACAATACCGACCGTCGAAGAAGTTCTGCGTGGAGTCGTGGAGCGACAACAGCGCTGACAAATTTGTGACCCGAAGGCCAGACTATCCTTAGGGTCTACCGTTGTTCGGGCTATCTTCCTTTAGAAGCTGCGCAGTGCTTTGCGCCAATCGAACGTCCGTTCCGATCCGGGTAGCAGGCGTCAAATCTTGAGTGCCCGCCATGGGGCGAAGGCAAAGTTTGTCAGGTAGCGCCTTCACTTGACGTGGGCCGGGGTGAACCCCTACCAACCTGAATTAACGGTGCGCTGTAGCGCACCCTACAATGTGGAAGTGTGGTTACCGCACCGGGCTTTTGTAGGTCATCCGGCGGATCGAGCCGGATTTGGAGCGCATCAGGATTGTCTCCAAGGTCACCCAGCCAGGTTCTCGTTTGATGCCTGCAAGGAGGGAGCCAGTGGTCACGCCGGTGGCCGCAAAGATCACGTCGGCGCGCACGAGGTCATCGCGGGTGTAGACGCGGTCAAAGTTGGTGATCCCGGCTTTGCGGGCGCGGGCTTTCTCGTCGTCGTTGCGGAAGAGAAGTTTGCCGTAGAACTGGCCACCCATGCATTTCAGGGCCGCCGCTGCCAGCACGCCCTCAGGTGCGCCGCCCGAGCCCATGTACATGTCGATGCCCGTCATCTCGGGCTCGGCGCAGTGCATGACGCCGGCGACGTCACCGTCGGTGATCAGGCGGATCGCGGCGCCGGTGGAGCGAAGCTCGGCGATCATGTCTTCGTGCCGGGGACGGTCAAGGACGCAGACGGTGATGTCTTCGGTCGAGCAGCCCTTGGCGGCGGCCAGGGCCGAGACGCGTTCGGATGGCGACATGGAGAGGGTGACAAGCCCTGGCTTGTGGCCGGGGCCGATGGCGAGCTTGTCCATATAGACGTCGGGCGCGTGCAGCAGGGTGCCGCGCGGGGCCATGGCAATGACGGTCAGCGCGTTTGGCATGTCCTTTGCGGTGAGCGTCGTGCCTTCCAGCGGGTCAAGCGCGATGTCGACGGCGGGGCCGTTGCCGGTGCCGACTTCTTCGCCGATGTAGAGCATGGGGGCTTCGTCCCGCTCGCCTTCGCCGATCACCACGACGCCCTTGATGTCGAGAAGGTTCAGCTGGTCGCGCATGGCGTTGACGGCGGCCTGGTCGGCGGCCTTTTCATCGCCGCGGCCAATCAGCCCGGCCGAGGCGAGGGCGGCGGCTTCGGACACCCGGCCAAGGCCGAGGCTGAGCAGCCGGTCCTGGAATTGCGATTTTTCGGACATATGGCCCCTCCTGGTTCGGCCCGGTGTAGCGGGGCCAGAGCGGTGCGGCAAGCATGGTGACGCTAACGGAAAGCGGGTGCTGTCGCGGGCGTGGCAGCTGAACCGGGTGAAACAGATTGAGCGCGTGCCGCGCGAAGACCTTTTGCCTTGTCGTCGGGCTTGCGCCCTCCTCCTCAGCCGATGGGGGTTTCACCCCCAAACCCGGCGCCTAGTGGCGGGGAAAGAGGTCATTGCACGGAGCGCGTTCGATCTGGTGATCCGGTCAGACTTCCTCGATCCGGATGGCGACGGGGGCGCCGACCAGCACGCCCGTCGGGCCGAACTGCGACAGGGCGTGGGCCACGTCGGCGGGGGCTGCCTTGTGCGTCACGATCAGGACGATGGCGTTCTGGGCCTGGTCATCGGGGCGGTGCAGCTGGCGCATCTGGTCGATGGAGATCCCCGCCTCACCGAGGCAGGTGGCGATCTTGGCCAGGGCGCCGGGTTTGTCGAGGAGCGTCATCCGCAGATAATAGGGCGCCGGGGTTGCGGAACTGGCGGCGGTCGGCTGCGCCAATTGCGCGGCCGGGATGCCAAAGGTCGGCAGGCGGATGCCGCGCGCGATGTCGATGACATCGGCCATCACGGCGCTGGCGGTGGGACCCATGCCCGCACCGGCGCCGCGCAGGACGATCTGGCCGACCGCGTCACCTTCCAGCACCACCATGTTGGTGCCGCCCTGCAGCTGGCCGAGTGGGCTGGCTGAGGGGACAAGGCAGGGGGTCATCCGCTGCTCGAGGCCTCGACCGGTCATCTGCGCCACGCCGAGGAGTTTGATCCGGTAGCCCATATCCTCGGCCAGGCGGATGTCGTCGATCGAGACGTTGCCGATCCCTTCCAATTCTACCGCATCAAAGCTGACGCGGGTTCCAAAGGCGATTGCGGCGAGGAGGGAAAGCTTGTGCCCGGCATCGATTCCGCCGACATCAAGGTTCGGGTCGGCCTCAAGGTAACCCAGCTGGCGGGCCTCTTCGAACACGACGTCATAGGGCAGGCCGGCCGATTGCATCCGGGTGAGGATATAGTTGCATGTGCCGTTCATCACGCCCATGACGCGCTTCATCCGGTTGCCGGCAAGGCCTTCGGTCAGGGCCTTGATGACCGGGATGCCACCAGCGACCGCAGCCTCGAACCGGATGACGCGGCCTTGCGCTTCGGCGGCAAGGGCAAGCGCCTGGCCATGATGCGCCAGGAGCGCCTTGTTGGCGGTGACCACGTCCTTGCCCGCATCAATCGCGGCTTCGGTCGCGGCTTTGGCGGGGCCGTCATGGCCGCCCATCACCTCGACAAACACATCAATGTCATCGCGACGGGCAAGGGCGACGGGGTCAGTTTCCCAAGCGTAGCCCGAGAGATCCGCGTCCCGGTTCTTCGAGCGGTCCCGGGCCGAGACGGCGGTGATCTGGACCGCGCGGCCGGTGCGGGCGGTGATCATGTCCGCCTGGGACTGGACGATTTTGACCACACCAATGCCCACGGTTCCAAGACCGGCAAGGCCAAGACGCAAGGGGGCGGCGGCTGACATGGGAGGACCTTCGGGCTGATTGCGGACCCGGACGTGTTAGCCGGAAGCCGGGCGGGGTGCAACGCTGTCAGGAAAAGGTGTGGGGCGCAGCTACTGTCCGGCAGGCCGGGAAAAGGCACTGTCGGCCTGAGCGAGCAGACCGTCCAGCGGCACCAGAACTGGGTAATCCCGCGCGGTCGTTCGGCTGCAGCCGGCAAGGGCACCAGCGGCCAGCAGGGCAAGCCCCGCTGCACCGAAAGCATGACGCCCGATCAAACGCAGGTTGCTGTTCCATCCATGCAGACCCGACGGCGGCGCGCAAAGGTCACGATGGTCTGGGTAAAGGTTTGGTCCGTCAGACCTGGTCCTGCGTTCAGCACCCCAATGTCGAAGCGCGGGACGTAATCGACCCAGGTTTCGACGATGAGTGCGCCTTGCAAGTCATCCATGAAGGGAATGACCGTGTCACGCATAGCTTTCAAATCTTCAGCCGTGTATTCCTTGATCCTGGCATCTCCGCCAGTCACCCGAGACCACAGCAAGACATATTCGTCATCAGGACCCCAAGTGGCGACGTCTGCCTCTGGAACTTTCTCTTTGAATTCAAAGCTGGTGATGCGCATCCGTGACGCCGGCGCCCCTGGTGTCAGGAAAGTCAGGACCTGGTGCAAGCCTGACGCAAACTGCTCGGTCACAACGTCCTGCCGAGAAAGAAGGTCAGAAATCGAGTACGCGGCCTTCTGCGTCACGTTGATCGTCCGAAACACATCCCAGTAGACGACAAGAGCAATGAAGCCCCAGATCAGGATGGGCATGAGAATAAGGAACTCAGCCAGCATAACGCCGCTTTCATCCCGTGCAAATGCGCGAAGGCTGGTGCGAAGACGTGTCATCTGAGCTTTTATCCTGGTTCGTTCACAAATACGGACGTCACAACGAGCCCATAGTTCTCTTCATCCCCGTTTCCATTGTTCGCGACCAATGCTGAGCCGACGATGGTTGTCGGGAACAACGGCTGTTCCAGAAGACAGATGTGCAAAAGCATGATGTCATTGTCAGTACCGAAGGCGAACTCGGTCGCGGGCGGATCCAACAGCGGATCAATCTTGGCTGCTTTATCCATGCAATTGCGCTCTGGCAGGACCATCGAGAAGGTTGCCGTGTTTACCGGCTGCATCCAGATGCGCATCTTGTCTATGCAAGCATCGACGCTGTAAACCAACGCCGCAGTTTCGCAAATGCTCTGCTTCAGTTTGCGATGGTTGACGCCGTCAAGTTTGCCTAGCCGGATGTCACGAACGACGATATCCACACTCCGCTCCAGCAGAACGGAGCGGATCATGTAGAAGCTGCTTTCGAACGAAGCGAAAAATATCGTCAGGATGATCGGCACCAGGATCACGAATTCGATCGTGGCGGTCCCCCGTTCGTCAGCAAGAAACGTCCGCCAAGCAATCATTGCGTCAGCCTCAGTTCAGAGATGTCGGTCGCAATGGTGTTGAAGGCTTCCAGCAGTTCGCTTGGGCTCCTCGGTTCGTAATAGTAGGTGGTCTTCGGCTCGGATGAGCATCCCTTGATCGCGGCGATGCCACGGTTCGACGGAGCGTCGTCGAACATGATGCCGTAGATTTCGATCCCGGCGCCTTTGCCTTCAGGCATATCGGTCTGTGGCTCAAGCACGCCTTTGCGGGCGATTGCACAGTTTTGCTGCAAGAGCGCGTCAAGGTTGCTTACGCTTGTCATGAAGGTATGACGCATTTGGTCCATCAACGTGTTCATGTCAGGAATGTCGGCAACATTGGACCGCAGGTAAAGCTGCTGCGCGACATAGCTGACGCGGAGGTAGCGCCAGACCTCGCTCCAGTCCAGCTGGGTCACGGTGCCGCTGTTGGTCCAAGTTGGCGTCGCACGCCAAGCCTGGGGATCGCATGCCCCACGTTCACCGGCGTCTTCCCTGCCATTGCTGTTCACGTCAACCCAGGCGCGCTTGAGGTGCGGAATGAAGAATTCGTTGCTGCCTGCGCACGCCGGTCGGGCGTTGTCGTTGTGCCAGCTTCCACTGGCCGAGAACCGGATGGCGTAACGGTTGCTGCCAGAGCGATCACCGCGCCAAATGGGGGAGAGACCGGATTTGAACTGATCGCGCACGAAGGTGTTAACCACATGTTCACCGTCCGTCATCAGGACGATGATCTTCCGTGTTTTGGGCGAACCGTTGACAGAGGGGCGACCTTGTACCGAACCGTCGACGGTCTTGTCACCAATTGCGGTATAGATAGGTTTGGCAGCCTCATCAATCAGCGCCGTTCCCCAACGCATGCCGATGGCAATGTTGGTGTTCCCGTTGGCGACGAGAGCGTCAATCTTGTCTTTGATCTTGGGCAGGTCTCTGGTCGGCAGCATGATATGGTTGCCAGTTGATTCATTCGCTGGCGTGTTGACGTTGTCGGCCACGGTCGAACAGGCGCGGTTTCCGGCCGAAGGGCCAACTGGGTTCGCGAACCCGCTGTTCACGTCAAAGGTAAGAAACGGGCTGTTAACGGTACCTGCCGCAACCTGCGGGCTGGAATCGGCAACTGCGGCCATCGGCATGACGGTGTTCAGTGGCAAGGCCGTAGAGCCATAGAGGTTGGTCGGAATCTCGATGCAGTTGATGAACGGAACACCCTGGTTGGCGATGCCGTTCCATGAAGAAAGGTTCGTGACCGCCGTGAACTGCGCACGCAGTTCGGCGGGCATGTTGACTTGGGCTGCATAGGGAACCACGCCGATCGAAACGCCGTTCGACTTGTCGTTCGCGTTAAGAATGTCGACGAAGGATTTAGCCGCAGTCTTGAGGTCCTGCAGCTTGGTCCGGCCGCCACCGATCGATTCGCTCATCGACCCCGTGATGTCCAGAACGAGCATAACCTCAACGTTGGCCACACCCTGAGCAGCCTTGGTTCCGGTCGGAGCTTCCAAGTAATCTCTGGGCGAGAAGATGCCCATGAAGAAGTTGTAGGACCGGACTTTTGCTGAAACGGTCACTTCCCGCTTTCCAGGAACGTTGATCGCGGTGACGGTCGGTGCGCTGAACTCGACCATTTCCATTCCAGCGCCAAGATTGGCCTTGGCGAACCAGTCATTTGCGATCGCCTGGGGCGTACGGACCTTTGTCAGGTCTTCCTCAACGGGCAGGCCCGCGGCGGCCAGCGCCGCACGGTCCAGCGTCTGTTGCATCGCAACCCGGCGCGTCTCAAACCGCATCACGTCAATCGCAATGCCGCCGAAAAGGATCATGGCAAGGAATGTAAAGATCATGATGATGGCCATCGACCCGCCTTCATCATCTCGAAAACGCATCATCGAAGCGCGCGTGCGTCCAAGGGCCATGGCAAGAACTGGTTTATGCATCGTCGCGACCTTCCAAAATGGCAGCTGCCCCGCAGCGGGCAGGAGGTTCCATCCGTCATTAAGACATAAGTTCTGGCGGAAGTATGGCATTTGCTGTGGAACCGCTCAAAATTCCCGGGTTTTGGAAACAATTCCTGCGGCTCAGGCCGCGGTCGGCCGCCAAAAGTGGCAAATCCGGCGCACCTTTCGGGCGATCAGCGGGCACGGAAGGTCCTTGAAACATTAACCGATTCGGGCTTGGCGGGCAAAGAGGCTTGCTTTGCGCAAGCAGCCGCCAGGCCCCGCAACGGGAGCGGCGCATGATTGCGCTAGCATTGTCCCTGAGGCGGCGGCGGAGGGTTCACACGGGCGATTTGCGCGTTAGGGTGCGCGCGGGTGCCGCCGGCTTGCCGGACAGCGCACCCTGCCGGACAGGGAGGAATGGCATGCACGCTACCGGAGAGCCCAGCTTTCGCGAGTCGGTTGATCTTATGTTCAACCGCGCCGCAAAACTGATGGATATGAGCCCAGGCCTGGAACAGAAGATCAGGGTCTGCAACTCGACCTACACGGTGCGCTTTGGCGTCCGGCTGCGGGGCAAGATCGAGACGTTCACCGGCTATCGGTCGGTCCACTCGGAGCATATGGAGCCGGTCAAGGGTGGCATCCGCTATGCGCTGTCGGTCAATCAGGATGAAGTTGAGGCGCTGGCCGCGCTGATGACCTACAAATGCGCGCTGGTGGAAACGCCGTTTGGCGGGTCCAAGGGCGGCCTGTGCATCGACCCCCGCGCCTGGGATGAGCACGAGCTGGAGCAGATCACCCGCCGTTTCGCCTATGAGCTGATCAAGCGTGACCTGATCCATCCAGCCCAGAACGTCCCCGCCCCGGACATGGGCACGGGAGAGCGCGAGATGGCCTGGATCGCCGACCAGTATGCCCGAATGAACACGACGGACATAAACGCCAAGGCCTGCGTGACCGGAAAGCCACCGCATGCGGGCGGCATCCAGGGGCGGGTAGAGGCAACTGGGCGCGGCGTGCAATTCGCGCTGCGCGAGTTCTTCCGGCACCCGGAAGATGTGGCAAAGGCTGGCCTGTCGGGTGGGCTTGATGGCAAGCGGGTCATCGTCCAAGGCCTTGGCAACGTGGGCTATCACGCGGCGAAGTTCCTGAGCGAGGAGGACGGCTGCATCGTTACCGCCGTCATCGAACGTGACGGTGCGTTGGTGAACCCCAAGGGCCTGAAAATCGAGGATATCCGTCAGTGGATGAACGCGCATGGCGGCCTGTTAGCGGGTTATCCGGGGGCAGTGCATGTGGCCGACGGGTCGGCGGTGCTGGAGGAAGAGTGCGACCTGTTGATCCCCGCCGCGATGGAGGGGGTGATCCATCTGGGCAACGCCGCCCGGATCAAGGCGCCCTTGATCATCGAGGCGGCGAATGGCCCGATCACCTATGGCGCGGATGAAATCCTGCGCCAGAAGGGCTGCGTCATCATCCCCGACATGTATGCCAACGCGGGGGGCGTCACCGTCAGCTATTTCGAATGGGTCAAGAACCTGTCCCATATCCGCTTTGGCCGCATGCAGCGCCGAGCGGAAGAAGCGCGGTCACGCCTGCTGGTCGAGGAGTTGGAGCGGTTGTCGTCGGACCAGCACCTTGGCTGGACCCTCTCGCCCGACTTCAAAGAGAAGTTCCTGACCGGATCGGATGAGCTGGCGCTGGTCCGCTCGGGCCTCGATGACACGATGCGTACGGCCTATCAGGCGATGCGTGAGGTCTGGCATTCCCGCGACGATGTCGAGGACCTGCGGGTGGCGGCCTATATCGTGTCGATCAGCCGTGTCGCGGCGACCTATCGGTCGAAGGGGCTGTAAGGCCACAGCTGCGTGAGGGATCGCAAGGAAAGCCTGCCCGCGACACCCAATGTCGCAGGCAGGGCAGGAATTCGCCATGCAGTCTTGAATAACCGGCCATGTCGCGGTCTGATGGCCGCTGCACGAGAGGGTCGCCCATGCGCTATTCCGGTCTGAAGGTCATCACCGAGGGGCTGTTCGGCAACAAGGGCTGGAAACCGGCCTGGCGCGACCCGTCGCCCAAGGCTGAATATGACGCGATCATCATCGGTGGCGGCGGGCATGGGCTGGCGACGGCGTTCTATCTGGCCAAGAACCACGGGCTGACCAACATCGCCGTGCTGGAGAAATCCCACATCGGGTCAGGCAATATCGGGCGCAACACGACCATCGTGCGCGCCAACTACTTCCTGCCGGGGAATTCGGAGTTCTATTCGCATTCCCTGAAGCTGTGGGAGCAGATGGAATCCGAGCTGAATTACAACGTGATGCATTCGCAGCGCGGGTTGATCAACCTCTTTCACTCCGACGGCCAGCGCGATGCCTTCGTGCGGCGCGGGAATGCGATGATCAATCAGGGGGATGACGCGATCCTGCTGGACCGCGAGGGGGTGCGGGAGCATCTGCCCTATCTCGATTTCGAGCAGACGCGGTTCCCGATCTACGGTGGTCTCTTGCATCCGCGCGGCGGTTCGGCGCGCCATGACGCGGTGGCTTGGGGCTATGCCCGGGGGGCGGATCAGCGGGGGGTGGACCTGATTCAGAACTGCGAGGTTACCGGGATCGACATCGAGAACGGGGTCGTTCGGGGCGTCCAGACCACGCGCGGCGCGATCCGGGCGAAGAAGGTGGGGATCATCGTGGCGGGGCGGTCAAGCCAGGTCGCGGCGATGGCAGGGATGCGGTTGCCGATTGAAAGCCACATCCTGCAGGCCTTTGTGACCGAGGGGCTGAAGCCGGTCATCAACCATGTCGTCAGCTTCGGGATGGGGCACTTCTATATCAGCCAGTCCGACAAGGGCGGCCTGGTGTTCGGGGGCGATCTGGATTTCTACGCCTCCTATGCCTCACGCGGGAACCTGCCGATGGTGGAGCATGTGATGGAAGCGGGGATGACCCTGATGCCGATGATCGGCCGCGCCAAGGTGCTGCGGTCATGGGGCGGGATCATGGACATGTCGCCGGATGGGTCCCCCATCATCGACAAGACGCATATCGACGGGCTGTTCATCGATTGCGGCTGGAACTATGGGGGGTTCAAGGCGGTGCCCGCCAGCGGCTGGTGCATGGCGCATCTGATGGCGACCGGCGAAAGCCACGAGGTCGCCCGTAAGTTCCGGCTGGACCGCTTTGCGACGGGGCATCTTCTGGACGAAGAGGGCACCGGCAGCCAGCATAATCTGCATTGAAGATGAGATGTTTACCCTTCCTTCTTGCGTGCTGGTTGGGCATGCCCGCTTACGCAGACTGCTCGTCGCTGCCGAATGCTTTGCCGCCGACGGCCGAGGCCGAAGAACTTGGGGCGCGATTATCGAAATTGCTACCGCTTGCCTCATTGGGCGCGAAAGTCACAAGTGTTTCGGCTTGCGGCTCGTCGGTCTACTTTGACTATCCTAAGGCTTTCCCAATGCCGGATGAGATCGCTCCATCGAACCGTCTTCCGGATGCCAAGCGCGTCATCTGTATCGACTTTTTCACACGCCAGTTCATCAAGGACGGCGGTTCAGTGAAGGGTCTCATGCAATACGAGACGGTTCACGTCTTCGATCTATGCGAGGGTTCCTGAAATGCGCCTGATCTGCCCCCTTTGCGGTGACCGGGACCGGCGGGAATTTTACTACTATGGGGCGGAGGATTATCTGCACCGGCCTGCGGAGGGTGCGCCTTTAGCCGACTGGGACAACTACCTGCACCTTCGGGATAATCCGGCGGGGGTGGTCAAGGACCTCTGGTATCATGAGGCTGGCTGTGCGCAATGGCTGGTGGTCACGCGGAACACGGTGACGCATGAGATTTCCGGGGTGGAACTGGTGGCCGAAAGAACTGTGGGGCGGGCGAAATGAGGGTTGACGGCAAGGGCCTCATCGACCGGACGAAGCCGGTCCGCTTCCGCTTTGATGGCAAGGATTACGCGGGCTACAAGGGGGATACCCTCGCCTCGGCTTTGCTGGCCAATGACGTGCGGCTGGTGGGGCGGTCGTTCAAGTATCACCGGCCCCGGGGGGTGCTGACGGCGGGGTCGGAAGAGCCGAATGCGCTCGTTGAAATCATCGGCGCGAAGAACCAGACGCCGAACGTGCGGGCGACGGTTCAGGAGGTGTTTGAGGGGCTGGTCGCGCAAAGCCAGAACCGGCTGGGGTCCTTGCGGTTCGATCTTCTGGCGGTGAACGACTACCTCGCCCCGTTCTTGAGTGCTGGGTTCTACTACAAGACCTTCATGTGGCCGCGCGCCTTCTGGGAGGGGCTCTATGAGCCGCTGATCCGCCGGGCCGCTGGCCTTGGCAGCCTGTCAGGCAAGCATGACGAGGGCACATACGAAAAGGCCTTTGCCTTCTGCGATGTGCTGGTGATCGGCTCTGGTCCCGCTGGCCTGATGGCGGCGCTGACGGCGGGGCGGTCGGGGGCGGATGTGATCCTGTGCGAGGAAAGCCATGCGCTGGGCGGGCGCTTGCTTTCGGATGGGGGCACGATTGGTGGCCTCCCATGCGGCGAGTGGGTCGCGCAAGTCGTGGCCGAACTGGAGGTCCTGCAGAACGTGCGGATCATGCCACGGACCACGGTCACCGGTGCCTATGACCACGGCACCTATGGCGCGCTGGAGCGGGTGGGGCTGCACAAATCTGCCCGCCCCAACCTGCCCCGGGAATGCTTCTGGCGGATCGTGGCTGGGCACACTGTGCTGGCCGCCGGTGCATTGGAGCGCCCGGTGGCGTTTGAGGATAACGACCGGCCGGGGATCATGATGGCCAGCGCGGTCCGCACCTACCTTAACCGTTATGGCGTGGTCCCCGGCAAGCGGATTACCCTTTTCGCCAACACCGATGCCGCGCGCGGTGTGGCGCGCGATCTGATGGCCGCAGGGGTGACGGTTGCGGCAATCATCGACCCGCGCCCGGATGCAAGTGCTGTCGAGGATTGCCCGGTGCATCTGGGAGCCGAGGTTGTGGGGTCGCGTGGGCGGCTGGGGCTGTCGGGCATTCAGGTCCGCAAAGGGGCGGAGGTCTTCGAGATCGAGACCGACTGTCTGGCAATGTCGGGGGGTTGGAACCCGACGATCCACCTGACATGCCACATGAACGGCAGACCACGCTGGAGCGAGGATCTGGCGGCGTTCGTGCCGATGGAGGGTGCGGTGCCGGGGTTGGTCGCGGTCGGGGCTGCGAATGGCAGCATGTCCACCCACGGCGCGCTGGCGACAGGGCATGCGGCGGCGCTGCGGATGGTTGAGGCGCTGGGCCGCAAGGTCAGCGTTGATCTGCCGGCGTCGGAGGACACGCCGTACCAGCTGCGTGCGCTTTGGGCGGTTGAGGGGAAAGGGCGGGCCTGGCTGGACTTTGCCAATGACGTGACGACGAAGGACGTGAAGCAGGCCGCTCAGGAGGGCTTCCGCAGCGTCGAACATATGAAGCGCTACACCACGCAAGGGATGGCGCCGGATCAGGGGAAGAATTCGAACGTCGCTGCCTTGGCCGTGCTGGCCGATGCGACCGGGCGCGGGATTGCCGAGACGGGGGTGACCACCTTCCGGCCGCCTTACGTTCCGGTGTCGATTGCCGCGATGGGCGCGGGGGGCCGGGCCGAGGGGTTCGCGCCGCAGCGGTTCCTGACCAGCGATCAGGCCAGCCGTGACCGTGGCGCGCCAATGATCGAGGCGGGGCTGTGGTACCGGCCAAGCTATTTCCCAAAGCCGGGGGAGACGACCTGGCGCGAGGCCTGTGATCGTGAGGTCAACATGGTCCGGCAGGCCGTGGGGGTTGCCGATGTCTCCACCCTTGGCAAGATCGACATTCAGGGGCGGGATGCGGGGCGCTTCCTCGATTTCGTTTATACCAACACCTTCAGTACTTTGCCTGTGGGTCGGGTCCGCTATGGGTTGATGCTGCGCGAGGATGGGTTGGTTCTGGATGACGGCACCAGCGCCCGGTTGGGGGATGCGCATTACCTGATGACCACGACCACGGCGGCGGCGGGGCTGGTGATGCGGCATCTTGATTTCGTGCATCAGGCGTTTTGTGCGGACTGGCAAGTGCGGTTCATTTCTGTGACTGAGTCTTGGGCGCAGTTTGCGGTGGCGGGACCAAAGGCGCGGGCGCTGGTGAACTCGTTCCTTGAGGTGCCGGTGGAGTTGCCTTTCATGGGGGTGGCCCCAGTGCGGATCGGGGGCGTGGATGGGCGGCTGTTCCGGATCTCGTTCAGCGGCGAGGAGGGCTATGAAATCGCGGTGCCGACACGCTATGGCGAGGCGCTGTTCCGGGATCTGGTTGCCCGGGCCGAAACCATGGGTGGCGGGCCCTACGGGATGGAAGCGCTGAACGTCCTGCGGATCGAGAAGGGCTTTATCACTCACGCTGAAATTCATGGTCGGGTGAGCGCGCATGACATCGGCATGGAAAAGATGGTTTCGGCCAAGAAGGACTGCATCGGCAAAGGCGCGGCTACGCGACCCGGCCTTTGGGGGCCAGAGCGGGAGCAACTGGTTGGCCTGAAGGCGGCAGAGGCGATTTCTGCGGGGGCGCATCTTTTCGTGCCAGGGGCGGAGGTTCACCGCGAGACGGATCAGGGCTATGTCACCAGCGTTGGCTGGTCGCCGACCCTGGGGGCCTGGCTGGGACTTGGGTTCCTGAAAGACGGACGCGCGCGGATCGGGGAGCGCGTGCGGCTGGTCGACCATCTGCGCGGGATCGACGTGCTGTGCGAGGTTTGCAACCCGGTCTTCCATGACCCGGAAGGGGAGAAGCTGCGTGCCTGAACTCATTGCAAAATCCGCGCTTGAGGGGCAGGCGGCCCTGACACTTGGCGGGGTCACACTGGCCGAGGCTGCGGTGGGGCCGATCACCTCCATTGCCGTGCTGCCGGGGGGGGCGAAAGCGGTGGCGAAGGGGCTGAAGCCTTTGGGGCTGGCCATGCCTGCCCCTAACAGCTTTGCCGAAAAGGCGGGCGCGCGGATCGTCTGGACCGGGCGGGACCAGGCCTTTCTGATCGGTGTCGAAGCCCCCGCGCTGGACGGGGCGGCGGTCACGGATCAGTCGGACGGCTGGGCGGTGCTGGCGCTGTCTGGGCTGGGCGCGGTTGATGTTCTGGCGCGGCTGGTGCCGCTGGACCTGCGGCTATCTGCCTTCCCGGTTGCGCGCGCGGTGCGGTCGGGCCTGAACCATATGAACGCCGTGATCCTGCGGACCGGGGATTATGCGTTCGAGATCATGGTCTTCTGGTCGATGGCGCGCACTGGCTGGCATGAGATTGCGGCGGCGATGGAGGCGGTGGCAGCCCGTGCAGCCCTGAAATCCTAGGCGGAAAGACGCGAAGAGAAGAATTTGTCACTGGCGTGTCACCAAACGCATGTTTACACCTTTCCTGAAGATGAGTTTAAGGAAAGGTGCACGAATGGCCCCCGACGGTCAGATGCTGCAACAGACTGGCGCCCCCAACGTCTATGACGCCGACCCCATCCCCGAAGCCGCGCGGGCCGAGATTGAACGGCTGCTGACCTCAGGCGATCTTTTCCGCTATACGGCCCCGCAGGATGCTCCGGTGGCCCTGTTGGAGGCCGAGTTTGCGGCGTTGATGGGCTCGCGCTATGCGCTGGCGGTGTCATCCTGTTCGGCGGCGTTGTTCCTTGCGCTGAAGGCGCTGGACCTGCCGAAGGGCGCGAAGGTGCTGATCCCGGCCTTCACCTTTGCTGCGGTCCCGTCCAGCCTTGTGCATGCCGATTGTGAGCCGGTTCTGGTCGAGGTTGGCGAAAATTACCGCGTGAACATGGATGATTTCGCCGCCAAGCTGCCCGGTGCGGCGGCGGTGATGATTTCCCACATGCGCGGGCATACCAGTGACATGGACGCGATCATGCGGCTCTGCGACGCTGCGGGCGTGCCGGTGATCGAAGATGCGGCGCATTCCTTGGGCACGGTCTGGGGCGGGCGGAACATCGGCACCATCGGCAAGGTCGGCTGTTTCAGCTTCCAGTCCTACAAGATGGTGAACGCGGGCGAAGGCGGGATCCTGATCACCGACGATCCGGAAATCGCGGCGCGAGCGATCATCATGTCGGGCGCATATGAGAGCAACTGGAAGAAACACCCCGGCCTGTCGAATTCCTGCGCGCATTGGCAGAACAAGTTGCCCTTGTATAACTTGCGCATGCAGAACCTGTCCGCCGCCGTGATCCGCCCGCAGCTGCCGCTGGTGGCGGAGCGGGTGGAAAAGGGCCGGGCGAACCATGACCACGTGGCCGCGCGACTGAACGCATCTGCCCATCTGGCGGTGCCCGAGCCGTTGGGCCCGGAAGTCCGCGCGCCGGATTCGATTCAGTTCAACCTCAAGGGCGACTGGACGGATGCCGAGGCGCTGGGCTTTCAGGCGGCAACCAAGGCGCGGGGCGTCACTGTGCAGGTCTTTGGCCTGAGCGAAGGCAATGCGCGGGCCTTCTGGAACTGGCAGTTTCTGGGCGAGGTCCCTGATCTGCCCCAAACCCGCGCCATGCTGATGCGGGCCTGCGATGTCCGCCTGCCACCCCGGCTGACCGTGGCTGAGCTGGACTACATCGCCGACGCGATCCTGGACGCAGCGCTTGAGGCGCGGGGCTGAGCGCATCGCAGGTGCCGGCGGGTTTCTGATCGAGCGCGTTCCGCGCAAGCCTTTTACCTCATCTTTTTGCGCGTGAAGAACGCGCAAAAAGATGAGGGCGTGCCTCCGGCGGGGATATTTGTCGCCAGGTGAAAGGCGAAGGGGTGTCAGAGCACCCTGAGTGCTGGGGCCAGCCAGGGCCATTCAGCCAAGGCCGGGGCGACCACCTCATCCGCGATCAGGGGTTTGAGGGTGTTGGCGATCTGGGCCGGTACGCCGCGCAGCACGCCAGCGCGGGCGGTCAGCGACAAGGTGCGCTCCAAAGGCGCGAAGGGGAGGGGGCGCACCTCGACCGTGGCGCGGAAGGCGCGGGCCTGATGAAGGGCGAGGGGTGTGAGAATCGTCCATCCCTCACCCCCGGCGACCATGGCGAGGATGGCGGCATAGCTGTCGAGCTCAAACCGATGGCCAAGGCGCACGCCTTGACGCAGAAGATGGGCTGCGATCTGGCGGCCCATCAGGTGGCGGGCTGTGTACTGGATCAGCGGGAGATCGTCGATCCTGGCCCGAGGCGGGCAGACGGCGACGAAGGGTTCCGACATCAGGGGATGCGTCTCGCGCCAGCTGCTGTCACCGGCAGGATCACCGGCGGAATCGGCCGCGATGACGATGTCGAGCGCGCGGGCCTCAAGTTGGTCAGCCAGACGGTGGCTGGCGCCGGTTTCCAGAAGAAAGCGGCAGCCTTTCAGATCGCGCGCGAGAAGGGACAGAAGGCGCGGGGTCACGTCGCTGTCAAAATCCTCGATCACGCCAAGGCGCAGGGTGGTCATTCCGGATAGATCAGCCATGGCCAGTTCGGCGCGCGCTTCGCTGGCGGCGTTCAGGATGGTCTGGGCATGGCGGCGAAACATCGCCCCCGCTGGCGTGACCTGCATCGGGCGGCCGGAGCGGTCCAGAAGGACCGCCCCGAGTGCCGTTTCAAGACCGGAGAGTTGCTGGCTGACCGCCGAAGGGCTGACCCCCAAACGACGCGCGGCGGCAGAGATTGACCCTTCCTCGGCCGCGGCCACGAAAACCTCGATCCCCCAGAGCGTGACGCGGCCTTCGGCTTCGGCCATCGGTCAGAGCTTTGAAAGCTTCTTCTGCAACTCGGCCAGCTGCTTCTTGATATCAGCGATATCGTCCGGGGCGGCGGCAGGGGCGTCATCCTCACGCGCGGGGCCGGAGGCGTTCCAGCCCGGCATCCCCCCCAACATCGTCTTCAGGAAAGCCTCTTGCTGCTTGCGGATTGCCTCAAACCCTGGGACGGCGGCCATCGGATTGGGGAAGGCGGTCAGATTCTCCATCATCTTGGTCTGGCTTTCGCGCAGCATTTCAAAGCTTGAGGCCAGGAACTGCGGCACGATCGATTGCACGCCCGAAGTATAGCTGCGGACGAGGTCCGTCAGCACATCGACCGGCAGAACGCTTTCGCCCTTGGATTCATGTTCGGCCACGATCTGCAGCAGGTATTGCCGCGTCAGGTCATCGCCGGTCTTGAGGTCAACGATCTGCACCTCACGTCCAAGGCGGATGAAGCCGGCAATGTCTTCCAGCGTGACGTAATCGGAGGTTTCGGTGTTGTAGAGGCGACGGCTGGCGTAGCGCTTGATCAGCAGCGGCTTTTCGGTGTCGGCCATGGTGCCCCCCCAAGGGTTCTGTGCAGATGCAGAGAAGTCTAGGTTAGGGCGCAGCAAAAAGAAAGGGTTGGCTAAAGTGGCCGATCAGCCTTGCGCCCGGGCGAGGTCCGCAGCAGCGAAATGCGCCAGCTGATCGGCAAGCGCGGTTTGAAACGCGGGCCGGTCCAGCGCGCGGGCGACATAGGCCTGCAGGGTGGGAAAGGCGTCAAGCTGGCCGCGCTTTTGCGGGATGCGCAGGACATCCGCCATCAGGATATCGGCCACGGTAAAGCGGCCGGCGGCCAGCCAGTCCCGGTCTGCAAGGGCTGTGGCCAGACGGGAAAGGCGGCTTTGCATCCAGCCTTCCAGTGGGTTTTCGGGCGGTTTCGATAGGCCGATGAACCACCACGGCACGGTCACCATTTCAACCGAGTTCAGGGCCGCCATCAGCCATGAGAGGGTGTCGGCGCGGCCTTGCGGGTCACGCGGCATCAAGGCCTCGGACTTTTCGGCGAGATGCAGCAGGCAGGCGCCGCTTTCGAAAAGGGTGATTGCGCCATCGGTCATGTAAGGGACCTGGCCGAAGGGTTGGCGGGCAAGGTGGTCGGGCTTGTCGCGGTCGGCAAAAGCGACGGTGCGGATGGTGAAGGGCAGGCCCGCTTCGATCAGCGCCCAGCGCAGGCGCAGGTCGCGGACATGGCCGCGCGGGCCATTCGGCACCCAGTCATAGGTCCAGACGGTAATGTCGGTCATCGGTGGCCCCCGCTTTGCGCGCAAGGCTATACCAATGCCGCAAAAGGAAAAGGGCCCAGGGTTGCCCCCGGGCCCGTAACTCATAAACTCTGTAGCCAGCGATTACTTCGCTGCGGCTGCGGCTTTCTTGGCGACCGAGGTCACTTCGGCGGTAGCTTTCTTGACGACGGCGGTCGCGTCTTCCGACATGTCCTTGCCGGCAGCCAGCATCAGCTCAACCGTTTCCATCTGCACTTTCTTCGCGATTTCGGCGAAGGCAGCCATGTTTTCAGCAGCCATTTCAGCGGCGGCCGAGGCGAAGTCGGTCATCGACTTGGTGTAGTCGGTCGGCTCGGCCTTGGCTTTCGACATGTCGGCGACTTTCGACAGGGTGTCCTTGGTCCACTTGGCCGAAATCTCGGTCGACTTTTCAGCGGCTTCGATGGCGACTTTCGAGAATTTCTCGGCAAAAGCAGCCTGGGTCTTGAACGCGTTCTGCATGGCAGAAGCGTCAACCGGGAACGAGGCCATCATGTCTTGCATGGTCTTGGCGAAATCGGGGGTCTTGGTCATTTGCTTCTCTCCGCTTGAGTGCGAGCACCAGCCCGCCTTTCGATGAGCAAGATATAGATGCTGCAGCGCAGCAATTCAAGTCCCTTTCTGCGCTGCAGCGAAACTTCCGGTTGCGTCAGGCTAACCCTGCGGAAAGCGGCTGAAATGTCAGCTGGCCGTCTCGATGGCCGGCGTCGCGATCACATAGGTCCCTGGTGCGGGACACAGCGAATCGGCCGGAATGCGGGCCTTGACCATGGGACCGGAGCGTTCCGCCAGCCAGTCGCGCCAGCGTGGCCACCAACTGCCTTTGTGGAAGGTGGCCCCTTTGCGCCAGGCGTCGGGATCGCCGGTGACCGGGCCATCGTTGGTATAGTGGCCGTACTTGTCCTTGGCGGGCGGATTGATGATCCCGGCGATGTGGCCGGACTCGGACAGGATGAAGGTCTTGTCCTTTGATCCCATCTGTTTCACGCCATTGAAGCTGCCGCGCCAGTGGGCGATGTGGTCGGTCTCACAGGCGATTGCGCAGACCGGCAGCTTGATGTCCGCCAGGCTGACCGGGCGGCCAAAGACCGGGAATTCGCCTTTGGCAAAACCGTCGCCCTGGCAGAGGCCGCGCAGGTATTCGACGGCCATGGTTGCGGGCAGGTTGGTGCCGTCGCCGTTCCAGTACAGCAGGTCAAAGGCCGGCGGCGCTTCGCCCAGCATGTAGGATTTGATGGCCGGGGCGTAGATCAGGTCATTCGAGCGCAGGAAGCTGAAGGTCTTGCTCATGAACTTGCGCGACAGGATGCCGTCGAGTGCGGTCTGGCGTTCGATGCCGTCGACGAAGTCGTCGTTCAGGAATACGCCCACTTCACCCGGGTCAGAGAAATCGGCCAGCGTGGTGAAAAAGGTGGCGGACTTGACGCTGTCATCCCCGGCCTTTTGCAGATGCGCCAGCGTGAGGCCCAGCGTGGTGCCGGCGATGCAGTAGCCTGTGGCGTTGATCTGCTTCTCACCGGTGATCCGCCGCACCTCGGCCATCGCGCGCAAGTAGCCGTCGCGCATGTAGTCATCCATGCTGGTGCCAGCATAGCTTGCGTCCGGGTTCACCCAAGAGACGACGAACAGTGTAAAGCCCTGATCCACGATCCACTTGATCAGCGAATTCGCGGGCTTCAGGTCCATGATGTAGAACTTGTTGATCCATGGCGGGAAGATCAGCAGCGGGGTCTTGTGGACCTTTTCTGTCGTGGGCGCATACTGGATAAGCTCTAGCATACGGTTGCGGTAGACGACTTCGCCGGGCGTGGTGGCCAGGTTTTCGCCGACCTTGAACGCCTCACGGTCCGCAAGGGTGACCAGAAGATCGCCCTGATTGTTTTCAATATCACGGACCAGGTTTTCAAGGCCTTGCACCAGGCTCATCCCATCCGTTTCAACCGCTCGCTCCAAAGCTTCGGGGTTGGTGCCAAGAAAGTTGGTCGGGCTGAACATATCGACGATCTGGCGGGTGAAGTAATCCACCCGGCGGCGGTCGGCGGGGTCCAGCATCTCCATGTCGTCGACGGCGGTGGTGATGGCTTCGGCGTTCAGCTGGTACTGCTGCTTGAGGTAGTTGAAGAAGGGATGCGTCTCCCACAAGGGGTTGGCAAAGCGGCGGTCCTTGGGGCCGGGATCGGGGGGGGCTTTGAATTCACCCTTGGCGAGGGTCTGTTGCGCCTCGACATAGTGCTTCAGGGTCTTGCCCCAGTAGCTGACCTGATGTTCGACCACGCGGGCAGGGTTCTGCATCATTTCGGCCAGGTAGGCCGCAGCGGCCTTCATGTAGACGTCGGGCGCGGGGCCATGCAGCGCGGGATCGGTCTTCTGGCGGTGGGTCAGCGCAGCCGTGAGGCGCTTTGACAACTCGTCAACCTTTGCGAGGTTAGCATTCAGCCTAAGCTTGCGCGCTTCGGCGTCGGGCACATTCTCTTCTGTTGTCATGCTAACGTTTCCCCCCTATCCTCGCCGCTGTGCAGCATTGTGGCAGCTCACCGGTCAAAGATCCCTGGTCGGCCATGCCACATCGGCCCCCCTGCGGGCAAGGAGACGTGATGAAGTATATGTTCACCTATGACCTGATGGAAAGCGCCCGCAACACGAATGAGTGGTTGGGGGCGACTGCGCGGGCCATGGCGTCTTACCCGGCTTTTGCCTTGTCGATGAACCCGATGCTGCCGATGATCGCCGCCTGGGGCGAAGTGGCCGAACGCAGCTTTGGCCGCATGACCGCGAAACCTGACTGGGGCATCCGGTCCATCGTCGGCCCGGACGGGCAGGACCATCTGGTGGACGTGACGCCTGTGGTGCAAAAGCCCTTTGGCGATCTGGTGCAATTCTTTGTCCGCCGCCGTGCGCCCATGGCGCGCAAGGTGCTGCTGGTGGCGCCGATGTCGGGGCACTATGCCACGCTGCTGCGGTCGACGGTGGCAAGCCTGCTGCCCGACGCCGATGTTTACGTGACCGACTGGCACAACGCCCGCGACATTCCGGTCAGCGCCGGCAAGTTCGACGTCGAGGATTACACGCTCTATCTGGCTGAGTTCATGAAGCACCTTGGCCCCGACACCCATGTGATCGCGGTCTGCCAGCCGGTGCCGCTGACCTTGGCCGCGGTGGCCTATCTGGCTGCCGAAGACCCCGAGGCGCAGCCAAAATCGCTGGTGCTGATCGGCGGGCCGGTCGACCCGGACGCTGCCGCAACCGAAGTGACGGATTTCGGCCGCCGGGTGACGATGGGCCAGCTGGAACACCTCGCGATCCAGCGGGTTGGCTTCAAGTACAAGGGTGCGGGGCGGTTGGTCTATCCGGGCCTTCTGCAGCTGCAAAGCTTCATCACCATGAACGCTGAACGCCACAGCAAGGCGTTTTCCGAACAGATCTTCCGCGTCTCGCGCGGGGAAGCGTCGGACCATGACGCCCACAACCGGTTCTACGACGAATACCTGGCCGTGATGGATATGACGGCCGAATTCTACCTGTCCACGGTGGAACGCATCTTCAAGAACCGTGAGATTGCGACCAACAGCTTTGTCGTGGCAGGCCGTCAGGTCGACATGGGCGCGATCACGCAAGTTGCGGTGATGACCGTTGAAGGCGCGAATGACGACATTTCGGCCCCCGGGCAATGCGTGGCGGCGCTGAAGCTGTTGACCGGCCTTTCCGATGACCAGAAAGCTCAGCATCTTGAGCCGGGCGCCGGGCATTACGGGATCTTCGCCGGGAAAAGCTGGCGTCTGAACATCCGCCCGCTGGTCCTTAGCTTCATCGACAAGGCGGCCGGTGGGGAAAAGACTGCGTCCGGTCGCAAGGCGAAGATTTCGCTCGCGTCCGGGGGCTGACCTCAGGCCAGAAGCAGCGTTGGCAGGCGGCCCGAAAGGAACGTCTCCAACGCCTTCGTCACGGCTTCGGGCTGTTCCAGCTGGGGCAGGTGGCCAGCCTCGGCGATGATTTCCAGACAGCCATGCGGCATCATGCCGGCCAGAAACTCGGCTCGGCGGCGGGGCACGATGGTATCCGCTGCACCGGCCATGATGAGGGTCGGAACATTCGCCTTGCGCAGGGTCTTCTGCTGATCCGGGCGGCGTTGCATGGCGCGCAGCTGGCGGGTGAACTGTTCAGGTCCCAGCGTGGCCGCCATGTCCTGCACCAGTGCCAGCACCTCACCGCGCCAAGGGGCATCGTACAGCGCGGCTTCGGGCAACATCTGGGTGATGCAGTCCGCCATGCGGCCAGTCTTTGCGGCGACGATCAGCGCCTCTTGTGCTGCGGCAAGCTGTGGTGGTTCGGGCAGGGGGTCGGTGGCGATCAGGGTGATCCGGCTGACCGCATCAGGGCGGCGGCGCAACAGCTCAATCGCGATGTTGCCGCCAAGGCCATGGCCGATGACGGCAAAGCGGGGTGGCAGGTTCGGCGCCGCCTCGGTCGCGACCTTTTCGACACTGTCGGAAAGGCCGGGTGACAGCAGGATGACCTGCCGCGTCGCCCCCAGATGGGCGATCTGCGGCATGAACACCCGCGCGTCGGCCATGAAGCCCGGGATAAGGACAACGGGTTCCATCATCCCGGCACTCGTTGGGATGAATTGCAGGAATGTGAAGGATAGCCAGGCTTGGTCATTTCTCGATCATACCCGACAAGCCGATGGATTCAAAGCCAGATTGCGGTTGACGTCAATCGGCGCGGTTCCGGAGTGGCGCTACGCGATGTTCGATTTCTGTAAGCTGCCGTTCCCAGAGAGGTGGGCCGAGTCACGCGATTGCAGGATGTCCTCTAGTGTAGTGGTCAGCAGATCCAGACAGTCCGGGCTGGAAAACCGGTGATCCGCACCCTTGACCAAGGTCAGCCGCAGGTCGGGGCTTGCGATATGGTCCAGAAGCCCAAGCGCGACCGAAGGCGGCACATCGACATCAGCCGTGCCTTGCAGCAGGCGTACCGGAATGGGCAGAGTCAGCGGCTGATTGAGGACCAGATTCTGCCGGCCATCCTCGATCAGGCGGCGGGTGATCGTGTAGGGCTGGTCTGAATACTCGGACGAGCGCAAAAGGACCCCATCCTCCAGCAGCGCCGTGCGATCGGCCAGCGAAAACTCTGACTCCCACATCCGTTCGGTGAAGTCCGGGGCGGCCGCAATGCCGATCAGGCCCGCCACATGTGCAGGCATGTCGCGCGCCAGCAAAAGCGAAATCCACCCGCCCATCGATGAGCCAACCAGAACCTGCGGCCCGTCGGTCAGCACCTCGATCACTGCGGAAGCATCGTCGCGCCAATCGCTGATGGCACCATCGACAAACGCCCCGCGTGAGGCGCCATGGCCCGAATAGTCAAACCGCAGGAAGGCCCGGCCCGTCGCCTGAGCCCAGGCTTGCAGGTGCAGGGCCTTGGATCCGGTCATGTCCGACCGGAACCCGCCCAAGAATACGATGCCGGGACCGCGCCCTTCGGTGCGGTGGTAGGCGATGTGGCGGCCTTGCGGGGTGGTGAGGAAGGTTGTCATGCGGACAATATAGGGGCGCCGGGGCGTAAGGGTGAGGGGCAGCACCACCTACGCGCGAAGAACCGCCCATGGCTTGACTTCCCGTCCCCTCCTTGGCAAGACACCGCCGACATAACCCGCAACCGGGCGTTTCGTAGGCGCCAAACTGACGAGGAGACGGCCATGAGCCAGATTTCCCTTACATTTCCTGATGGCAATATCCGCCAATATCCCGCTGGCGTGACCCCCGCTGAGGTGGCCGCAAGCATTGCGCCGTCGCTGGCCAAGGCCTCCATTTCCGCGCATGTGGATGGCAAGCATTGGGACCTTGCCTGGCCGATCCATGCGGATGCGAAGATCAGCCTGAACACGTTGAAGGATGAAACCCCGGCGCTGGAGCTGATCCGGCACGACCTTGCCCACATCATGGCCCGCGCGGTCCAGGAAATCTGGCCGGACGTGCGTGTCACGATCGGCCCTGTGCGCGATTACGGCTGGTTTTACGACTTTGACCGCGCCGAACCCTTCACGCCGGAAGACCTTGGCCAGATCGAAGCGAAGATGAAGCAGATCATCAACGCCCGTGAGCCGGTGAAGACGGAAGTCTGGCCGCGCGAGAAGGCAGTCGAATACTACCGGGGCCGCCAGGAACCCTTCAAGCTGGAGCTGATCGACCGCATCCCCGAGGGTGAGGATCTGCGGATGTATTGGCACGGGAACTGGCAGGACCTTTGCCGTGGCCCTCACCTCCAGCACACGGGCCAGGTGCCTGCCGATGCCTTCAAGCTGACCCATGTCGCGGGGGCCTACTGGCTTGGCGACGCTAGCCGCCCAATGCTACAGCGCATCTATGGCGTGGCGTTCAGGAACCGAGACGACCTGAAGGCCCACCTCACGATGCTGGAAGAGGCCGCGAAACGCGACCACCGCAAGCTTGGCCGCGAGATGGAGCTGTTCCACATCCAGGAAGAAGCCCCCGGCATGGTCTTCTGGCACCCGAACGGCTGGACGATCTATCGCCAGCTGGAAGATTACATGCGCGGCCGTCTGCGGTCTGCGGGCTACAAGGAAATCAAGACGCCGCAGGTCGTCGACCGGGTCTTGTGGGAGAAGTCGGGCCACTGGGAAGCCTACCGCGAGAACATGTTCATCGTGGAGGTCGACGAAGAGGGCGCCAAGGAAAAGCGCATCAACGCGTTGAAGCCGATGAACTGCCCTTGCCATGTGCAGGTCTACAATCAGGGCCTGAAATCCTACCGCGACCTGCCACTGCGGCTGGCGGAATTCGGGTCGTGCCACCGGTATGAAAGCTCGGGCTCCATGCACGGGCTGATGCGCGTGCGTGGCTTCACGCAGGACGACGCGCATATCTTCTGTACTGAAGAGCAGATCGAAGGCGAGTGCGCCGGGTTCATCCAGCTTCTGTCCAGCGTCTACAAGGACCTGGGCTTTGACAGCTTCGACATCAAACTGTCCACCCGCCCCGACGTGCGGATCGGCACGGACGAACAGTGGGACACGGTCGAAGGCGCGCTGACGAACGCCATCGAAAAGTTGGGCCTGCCCTATGAGATCAACCCCGGTGACGGCGCTTTCTACGGGCCGAAGCTGGATTTCAAGTTAACCGATGCAATCGGCCGTCAGTGGCAATGCGGCACCTTCCAGGTTGACGCGCAGCTGCCCGACCGTCTGGGCGCGGAGTATGTGGGTGAAGATGGGGCCAAGCACATGCCCTACATGCTGCACCGCGCCGTGCTTGGGTCGTTCGAGCGCTTCATCGGTATCCTGCTGGAAAACTACGCCGGCAAGCTGCCGTTCTGGCTGGCCCCGCGGCAGGTTGTGGTCGCCTCCATCGTCTCGGACGCCGATCCTTTCGTGAACGAGGTTGTGGCCGCACTGGTCAAGGCGGGCGTGAGGGCCGAGGCGGACACCCGGAACGAAAAGATCAACTACAAGGTCCGCGAACATTCCGTCGGCAAGGTTCCCGTGATCCTGGCCATCGGAATGCAGGAAGTTGAGGCGCGAACTGTTTCAGTGCGCCGCCTGGGCGAGAACCGGACTGAAACGATCAGCCTCGACGCCGCGATTGCGACGTTCGGGTTTGAAGCCCTTCCGCCCAACGGAAACTGACCCAACCCCTTGATCCGCCTGGAAAGCCCCTGCCGCCGCGCGGGGGCTTTTTCTTTTGCCGCACCAAAAGCTTTGGTCACGAAACCGTCAGAAGGTATAGTCGACGCGTAACAACGGCCACGCCCCGCCGAATTGCAGATTGTGACGCAACCAAGCGCCCACACCGAATTCGACCTCAGCAATCTAAACCCAGAAAAAGGATGTCACCATGTCGTACCAGACCAAAACCCTTGTGATCGCCGGCGCTTTCATGGCCGCTCTGTCGGCTACCTCCGCCATGGCGCAGGAAAACGAAAAGTGCTTCGGCGTGGCACTTGCCGGCCAGAATGACTGCGCCGCCGGTGAAGGAACCACCTGCGCTGGCACGTCGAAAGTCGACTATCAGGGCAATGCATGGAAGCTGGTCCCGGCTGGCACCTGTGCGACCATGGAACTTCCTGCCGCCGAAGATGGCATGGCACGCGCCGGTTCGCTGGAAGCGCTTGAGCGCGATCTGCCAGCAGCCTGATACGACGCACCCCCCGGTCACTCTGGCCGGGGGGTGACCTTCAAACGGGGATATCCAATGCTTGACCAGACGGGGAACGGACTGCCTGCCAGACCTGGGACCGGCTACAAGCCGCAGCACTTCGCCGCGATCATGGCCGATGCAGGCCCCGTCGGCTGGCTTGAGGTGCATGCCGAAAACTACATGGGTGCCGGTGGCCGGCCTTTGGCACAACTGCGCCATCTGGCAGAACGCTTCCCGATCTCGGTCCATGGGGTGGGTCTGTCGATCGGCGGCGAAGGGCCGCTTGACGTGGACCACCTTGACCGGCTGCGCCAACTGCTGGGCTGGCTGAAGCCTGCCAGCTTTTCCGAACATCTGGCCTGGTCCACTCATGACGGGTCTTACTTGAACGACCTTCTGCCTTTGCCCTACACACAGGCCACGCTGACCCGCGTCTGCAACCATATCGATCAGGTGCAGACCATGCTGGGACGCCGGATGCTGCTGGAAAACCCCTCGACCTACATAGCCTTCGCCGAGACCGCGATGAGCGAGGTCGACTTTCTGACCGAGATTGCCTACCGCACCGGCTGTGGCCTGCTATTGGACGTGAACAACGTCTATGTCTCTGGCACCAATCAGAATTATGACCCAACGGCCTATCTGGACGCTTTCCCCATTCATCTGGTGGGAGAGATTCACTTGGGCGGGCATGACGAAGACCGCGATGATCACGGCCAACGCCTGTTGATCGACAGCCACGGCGCGCCGGTGGTTGATCCGGTCTGGGCGCTTTACGCCCATGTCATCGCGCGCGGCGGTGCGCGCCCGACGCTGATCGAATGGGATAATGACGTACCGGAATGGCCCGTCCTGCAGCATGAGGCCGCCCGCGCCGCACGGCTGCTGGAGGGGGTTGCATGACCCAGGCCGCCTTTGCCGCTGCCCTGCTTGACCCGGATGCGGCCATTCCGGTTGGGATCGTTGACCCCCTTGGCCGCCCCGCGCCCAAGCGGTTTTCGGTCTATCGCAACAATGTGGCCTCTTCCCTGACCCGGGCACTGGAGGCTTCCTTTCCGACCGTGCGCAAGCTGGTGGGTGAGGAATTCTTCGGCGCGATGGCCGTGGCTTTTCTGCGGGAGCATCCGCCGACCTCACGCCTCATGATGCTTTACGGCGATGCTTTGCCCGGCTGGTTGGAAGCCTTCCCGCCGGTGGCTGGGCTTGGCTATCTGCCAGATGTCGCGCGCCTGGATCAGGCGATGCGGGAAAGTTATCACGCGGCGGACGCCACACCTTTAGCCGAGGCCGATTTTCAGCGCCTGCTCGGGGCCGACATCGCCGGTCTGCGGCTGCAGCTGGCGCCGTCGGTCCGGTTGGTGCAGTCGCGCTGGCCGGTCTGGTCGATCTGGTCGGCGAATGCCGAGGACGGTCCCTCGCCCCGGCCCGGTGCCGAGGATGCGCTGATCCTGCGGCCCGAATATGACCCCCGCCCGCACCGTCTGCCAGCCGGGGGCGGAGCCTTTGTCGCGGCCTTGCTGGACGGCCATACCTTGGGCGAATGCCTGGATGCAGCTGGGCCTGATATGGACTTGCCGGCCCTTCTGTCGCTTCTGATCGCGGGACGGGCCCTTGTAGGAGTGACGGAATGAACGGACTACTGGCCATCTACGCCCGTGGGGCTGACTGGGCGGGGCAGCAAGCTGCATGGCTGTTGCCGACCGCCGCGCGGCTGGTCTTTGCCGGGGTGCTGTTCGGCTATTTCTGGGCCTCGGCCGGAACGAAGCTTGATGGCGTCTTCACCCCGTCGATGGGTGCCTACGCGCAGATCTTCCCCAAGGCGTTTGAGGCTGTGGGCTATGACGCCTCGCAGATGGGCCTTTGGCACCAGCTGGTGGTCCTTGCTGGGGCTTGGGCTGAGTATGTCCTGCCCGTCCTGATTGTCCTTGGTCTTCTGACCCGCATGGCGGCGCTGGGGATGGTGGGCTTTGTTCTGGTGCAAAGCCTGACCGATGTCCTTGGCCACGGAGCAGGGGCGGGGGCCTGGTTTGACCGGGCATCGGACGCGCTGATCGTCGACCAGCGGGCGTTCTGGATGCTGCTGTTTCTTGTGCTGATCGTGAAAGGTGCAGGGCCGTTTTCGGCGGATCGGGTGCTTGCAGGGGCCGTTCCCCGCCTTGCAGCTTGATTTTCGGCGAATCCTTGGCATCATCGCGGCAGTGACGACAGAATTCCTGACCGCCTCTCTAAAATGAAGGCCCTGGAAGACCTGATGCCACGGCCCGCGGCAATGGCGCCGCGGGGGGGTTCTGATAGGAGAAGCGGCATGCCGACAGGCACCGTGAAATGGTTCAACTCAACCAAGGGCTATGGGTTCATCGCGCCCGACAACGGCGGCAAGGATGTGTTCGTGCATATCTCTGCCGTCGAGCGGGCTGGGCTGAAGGGTCTCAACGACAACCAGAAGATCGGCTACGAACTGCAGTCGGGCCGTGACGGGAAGGAATCAGCCGGCGACCTGCGGCTGCTTTAAGCGGTCAGCGCGGCTTCGGTCGCGCTGTCCCACCCCAGATACCAGCGGGTGCCGTCCTGGATGACCGGCCGTTTCATGACGGTCGGCTGGGCGGCGATTTGTGCCTCGGGGTCGGAGGCTTTCAGGAAATCGTTGAAGGCGCGGTAGGTGGTGGACTGCTTGTTCACCGCGAGGTCGCCGAATTCGTGGGTGATCGCCTCGATCTCGGCTGCGGTCAGGGGTTCGGCCCGGATATCGCGGAAGGTGACGGCCTTGCCGGCGGCTTGCAGGGTCTTCAGGGCGCGCTTGCAGGTGTCGCAGGTGGAGATGCCGTAGAGGATCATCGGGGGCTCCTTCCGGGTGTCCCGGGCAGGGACAGGGGTCTGGTTCATATGATTTCAAAGGGTTGCCAGCAGGCGTTAAGGCTTGGGTAACACATGCCCGGGGCCGACGCCAAGCCCTGGATCGCCCAAACCTGCGCCCTTAGCCGTGGATCATCCGCGTCACCATGACCCCGGCCCAGGCAGAAAAGGCGGTCAGGACACCGCCCCAGGTGACATCGGTCAGGACCATCTGCCAGTGCCAGTCCCGCATGATGCTCCATGAGGTGAATTCATAGGTTCCATAGGCCATCAGCCCGATCAGAAGCGCGGGTACCACCAGCGGCGTCCCGGTCTTCAGCGCGGGCAGCGAGAGGAGGTAAACCAGCCCTGCGACATAGGCGAGGTAGAAGAGCGCCGCAGGGGCGATGCGGATGGGCTCGGCCATCAAGGGGCCGATGTGGCGGGTGAAAAGCGGCTTCATCACCAGCGTCAGCATGATCGCATCAAGGATCAGGAAGACGGCGGCGGTGGTGGCGTAGAGGGTCAGGACTTGCATGGGGTTGGCCTTTCGGTTTCAGGAAAGTTAGGGCGCGGATGGCAAAGGGCGAGGTTTTTCGCCCCCAAACGGCTTTGCCGCGCCCAATAGCCCTAACTGCCTGCGGAACCCTTCGCCTTGTCACGCAGCCAATCGGCAAGGTCGCCATCTTCAACCAAGCCTTGCGCGCAGCGAATGATGATCTGGCCGATTTCTTCGGTGTCCCAGAGGAAAGTGATACCGTTCAGCACAAGGCAGGCGTCCATCACCCGGAAAGCAGTACGCTTGTTGCCATCGTTGAAGCAATGTCCGCGTGCGACAGCCATCGCATAGGCCGCGGCCAGATCGAAGATATCACTGACCATGCCATAGGCGAGGCGGTTATCAACTCGGGCAAGGGCGGCGTCCAATGACTTATCCCGCGCCCGGCCCGGAAGCTCGCCTGGGTTCAGCACAGCGTCATGCAGGTCGTCGACCAGTTCAGTCGACAGCAGAACGTAAGTCATTTGTCCTTGAGGTAATCAAGGACAGGCTGAACCCGTTCACGGCTGGCTTCCAGATAGGCCATTACCTCTTCCCGCGTGGCTACGCGATGCTCGGTCTTGTCCACCGCCGCTTCGGGCACCAGATAGGCCACCACGGCCGAGTTCTTCAGGATCGCCACCGGCTTGCCGCCCGAGCGTTCCAGCACCTTATGCGGTTCGCGCAGTTCGGTCATCGTGGCGATGTGCGGGGTCAGAAGGCGGGTCATGGCGTGTATCCTGTAATGGGTCATTGGAGTATATACTGAAATACACATTTTGCAAGGCGTCGGCGGGCGGTCGCCGGTGGTGCGGCGTTAGCGCCTTGCCGCAGGGCCTTGAAGGCCGCAATGTCGGGGCCTAGTGTCCCGGCGATTGCAAAAGGGGCAGGTCATGGCCGGCAAACGCAGCATTTTCGAAGAAGTCGGGGCAGGGCAGACCACGCCGGTGGCGCCCGTCGGCGGAGGCATTGACGCGCGGCCCAAGGGCGCGCGGCGCGGTATCCGGCTTTGGCTGGTGGCGCTGTTCCTCTTGGTGGTCACGATGATCGCGGTCGGCGGGTTGACCCGGCTGACCGACTCGGGCCTTTCGATCACGGAATGGCGCCCGGTGACCGGGGCGCTGCCGCCGATGAGCGCCGAGGCTTGGGACGAAGAGTTTGAGAAATACCGCGCCATTCCGGAATACCAGTTGCAGAACAAGGGGATGAGCCTTGAAGAGTTCAAGGTCATCTATTGGTGGGAATGGGGCCACCGCCAGCTTGGACGGGTGATCGGGTTGGTCTGGGCTGTGGGCTTTGCCGGCTTTGCTCTGGCGCGGCAGATTCCGCCGGGCTGGACCGGGCGTTTGTTGCTGCTGGGGGCCTTGGGCGGAGCGCAGGGGGCGATCGGGTGGTGGATGGTCTCGTCTGGTCTTGGGGGGCAGCGGGTGGATGTAGCGAGCTACCGGCTTGCCACGCATCTGGGGCTGGCCTTCGTGATCCTTGGCTATCTGGCCTGGTATATTCTGCTTCTGGGCCGGTCCGAGGCCGAGTTGATGACCGCGCGGCGCGGGCGCGAGGCGAAGCTGTTTGGTCTGTCCACCGGCCTGATGCATTTTTCGTTCCTGCAGATTCTGCTGGGGGCGCTGGTGGCGGGGATTGACGCAGGCCGCGCTTTCCCGACCTGGCCTTCGATGAACGGCAGCTTCTTTCCGGCTGATGCTTTCTATGTGCCGGATGGCGCAGGCGGCAGTCTGCCGGTCTGGCACGCGTTCTTTGAAAACCCCGGGCTCGTGCAGTTCATGCACCGGATGTCAGGCTATCTTCTGTTTGCCTTCGGCGTGGTGGTCTGGCTGCGCGGGCGGCGGTCGTCCTATCAGGCAACGCAAGGGGCATTCAACGCGGTGATGCTGATGCTGGTGGCGCAGATGGTGCTGGGCATCGCGGCGGTGTTGACGGCGGCGCATGTCCATGTGGCGATCACCCACCAGATTGGCGCGGTGATCCTGTGGGTGCTGATCCTGCGGGCGCGGCATTTGTCTCAATACCCCGTGGCGGGGTCGATCCGGGAAGGCACGGCATGAGTGCGTATGAGGACTTGATGGCGTTTCAGCGCCAGACTGAGGCTTTGGCGCAGGTGGCGGGCCGGCTTGGCTGGGACCAGGAGACGGTGATGCCGGACGGCGCTGCCGGGCAGCGGGCGGAAGAGATTGGCGCGCTGGAAACGGTGCTGCATGCGCGGCGGACCGATCCGCGGCTGGGCGAATGGCTTGCGGCGGCGGTGGCTCCGGATGCGGTGGGCGAGGCACAGCTGCGGCAGATCCGGCGGTCTTACGCGCGGACGGTGAAGATCCCGGCGCGGCTGGCCGAGGAAATAGCGCGCGTAACCTCGCTGGCGCAGGGCGTCTGGGCAGGGTGCCGCGCGGCCGAGGATGTGGCGGGGTTCCTGCCGACGCTGTCAAAGGTCGTGGAGCTGAAGCGCGAGGAGGGCGCGGCGCTGGCCGCCGGGGGTGACCCCTATGACGCGCTGGTCGATGACTATGAGCCGGGGATGACCGGGGCATCGATTGCCGCGATGTTTGATGCGATGCGGCCACGGCTGGTGGCCTTGCGCGGGCGGGTGCTGGGCGCAGCGGCGCCGAAAGGCGTGGCCGGGACCTTCGGGCGCGATGACCAGCTGACGCTGTCGCGCGAGTTGGCGACGGTCTTCGGTTATGACTGGACCCGGGGGCGGGTGGATCTGGCGGTGCATCCGTTCAGCTCTGGCAGCGGTCAGGATGTGCGGATCACCACGCGGGTGAACGAGGCGGACCCGTTCAACTGCTTTTACTCGACCATACACGAGGTGGGACATGCGGCCTATGAGCAGGGGGTGGACGAGGCATACCTCCTGACGCCGATCGGGCAGGGGGCATCCATGGGGGTGCATGAAAGCCAGAGCCGGAGCTACGAGAACCAGATGGGCCGCAGCCGGGCGTTTACCGGTTGGCTGTACGGGCGGATGCGGGCGGTGTTCGGGGACTTCGGCATTGCGGATGCGGAAGGCTTCTACCGCGCAGTGAACCGGGTGCATGCGGGCTATATCCGGACGGAAGCCGATGAGGTGCATTACAACCTGCATGTGATGATGCGCTTTGATCTGGAACGCGCGCTGATCCGGGGCGAGTTGCAGGTGGCCGATCTGGAGGCTGCCTGGAATGACCGTTTCCGCGCGGATTTCGGGGTGGCGGCGGACAAGCCGTCGAACGGGATGTTGCAGGATGTGCACTGGTCTTGTGGGTTGTTCGGGTATTTCCCGACCTACACGCTGGGCAATGTCTATGCGGGCTGTCTGACCAAGGCGCTGCGGGCCGACGTGCCCGACCTTGATGCGCAGATGGCCCAAGGCGATGTCAGCGCGGCCACGGGCTGGATGCGTGAGAAGCTGCAGCGCCATGGCTCGCGCTATCTGCCACGTGAGGTGGTGGCGCAGGCTTGCGGGTTTGAACCGTCGGAAGGGCCGTTGCTGGATTACCTTGAAGCGAAGTTCGGCGACATTTACGGCGTCTGACCCCCCGGGCTGTCCCGGGGTGGGCGCCTTGGAAATGTCTTTCAGGATCAGGTCCCTATGCACAGACGTTAGGGATCTGGTAACGTCTGGTTGGCGGGGTTCGGACGGCCTGAAGTGCCCATTTGCTGATGACCGCGACGATTGAAGCGCCACAGCGCGTGGGATTTTAAAGGTGCGATTTATGCGACTGTTTGCCGTGTTCGTTGTTCTTGTCCCACTCCTCGTCGTCGGCCTTGTTGTTGGCATTGTCGTTGGTTCAGCTGTGACCCAGGACTCTGCTTTGGGTCCCGACGACGTCCAGCGCCAGTTGGATGAGGCGGCGACCCTTCAAGCTGCCGACCGCGAAACGGCGTTACGGCGGTTTTTGCTTTTGCGCGAGGCGGATGGGATCGTCGAAGAGGCGCTTGCCGCAAGCCCGCCGCAGCCGGAATTTGCCCCCTATGCGACGCCCGAAGCGAAGACGGAACGGGCCGCGCTGATCGGCGCTGCAGCCAAGGACTTTGCCGCCTTCTGCGAGGGGCGGGAGCCGCGGGAGTGCCTGCTTGCTGAAGCGGAAGAGCTGATGGCGACTGCGCCGGAAAGTGATGACGAAAAATGGGAAGCAATCGGCCCTTCGAAAACAGGAATGGAGATCGCGGTCGTTTTGACAAAGGCCGGTCAGTTTGATGACGCCCTCCGGATTGGCAACGCGATCCGTGATGGACGGGAACTGCGTGTTACAGTTACGTTCATCGCGGTCCAATTGGCCAAAGATGGTCAGATCGAACGCGCAGGTGAAGTGGCAAGTGAATGGGACCAGAACAGGGGGGTATCCGAATCTTTGATTTGGGTTGCGGAAAAGCTCGTTGATCCTCGCTACTCAGATATCCTGAATGATATTGACGTCGACACAGCCGCGAAGGTTCTGTCACAAGCTGTTGAATCTGCAGAGCTTATCGTTGGCGAACGCGAGCGCGGTCAGACTTTGGCCGCGGTTGGCGAGTTGTATCTGGAAATTGGCAAGGTCGACGCGGCGAAGGCCTTGATCGATCAAATCGTTGACCCGCATTGGCGGGGATATCTGAAGGTCTTCGTTGCCCACCGGTTAGCCAAGGATGGAGACTTTGCGGGGGCGGAACGCTTGACTGCCCTTGTTGATGAAGACGACGTGCAACGGGGAGAAGCTTTCCGGTCCATCGCCGTTGAGTTGGCCAAGGCCGGTGATCCGGCTGAAGCGCGGCGTGTGGCAGAACGGATCGAAGATCAAGCCGGCCGTGCGGCAGCTTTGGAATTGGTTGAGCAAACCTTGACCGAGGCAGAGGCCAGCGAGGTGGACTTCGCCGAGGTGGAGGCGGAAGCGCGCGGTATCGAGGATGCAAGCGAACGCATTCAGGTTCTGGGCAGGCTTGCCGGGGCCCTGATCGAAGCCGGCAAAACCGCGGCGGGCGAGGCAATTGCGGCGGAGGTGATGGCAAGGGACGGCGACCGTTGGCTGATGGCGACCGAAGAAGACCATTGGGTGATTGCCGGTGCGTTAGAGGGAGTTTCCAGGGCCTTTCGAGACACTGGTCAGCGTGAAGCCGCTCTGCGCTACCTTTTGCACGCCGAGGCTGCGGCGCTGGCGGAAGAGGGTTTTGATGATCGGTCAAGGCAACTTCTTTCAGTGGCCGAAGAGCTTATCGGGATTGGCGCCTTGGCCGAGGCTGAGCGGGTTGCGGCAGGAATTGAAGGCGCGTCGGATCGGCACTTTGCCACCGTGTACCTGGGGGAGGCCCTTGCTGGCGTCGGGCAGTTCGCCAAAGCGAAACGCATCGCCGCGCTGATCCCCGAAATTGAGGGCGCGAAAGAGCTTCATGCCTTGGGCTTGGCGGAGGTGTCAGAAGCCTTGGCGGAGGCGGGCGATTTTGCTGGGGCTGAGGCCATTGCTGACCGTATTCCCGAGCAGGATCAGCAAAGGAAGGCCTTCACCACGATCGTGAAGACGCTGGTGGCAGATGGCCAGCTGGTCGAGGCCGAGCGGATCTCGCGCCGGGTTGAGGACGGGGCTTGGCGGGCAGTCGCTCTTGCTGCGCTGGCCTCGCGCAGCTAGGGCCAGGCGACGTTTGCGGGGTTTGACCGGAGCTGTGCTACGCCCCATGCGCGGGAAAGAAGGCGGTTGGCGGTTTCATTGCCGGCAGGGCGCGCATCCGGTCCAGCCATCCGGCCATGACCGGTGTCGGCTGGACGCCTGCGGCATCAAGCCATTGCGTGTAGCCCCAGATGGCGCAGTCACCGATGCCGGGCTGATCGCCATGGAAGAACGGGGCCTGCCCAAGCAGGGTGGCAAAGCGCCCGCAGTCAGCGTCGTAGCGCATCCTTAGCCAATCCAGCGCGCCGGGAGGGAAGCCGTCACCACCAGTGCGCTGGGCCTCCTTGAGTTGTGGCAGGCACATGCCGATGCGGTTGGCCTCCCACATCAAAAGCTCACGCCCCCGGCGCAGGCCTTGCGCGGACTCTCCGCCAAGGCAGTGGAACCGGCTGGCGAGGTCGAGAAGGATCGCGCCGGATTGGGTGTGCGGCACGCCGTCAATCATCAGGACGGGTACTTCGGCGAAGGGGCTGGCGGAAAGGAACGCTTGCGGCCGGGTTGCGGGGTCGGCCCAGATGTCGACCCAGACGGTGCGATACGGCAAGCGGGCAAGCGACAGGGCAAGGGCAACCTTGCAGGCATGGCCCGAGTCAGGGTGGCCGTAGAGAAGAAGGTCAGTCATCGAGAGGGCCTTGGGTGTGGGTGTCTTCAGGTCAACAGGATGCGCGGTGATCTGGTCCTGAGCAAGAGGTGCAACGGCCGGGTGACAGGGCTTGCAGCGCAGAGCGGGTTGTAGCAGTCAGGGGGCGGACCCGGGGGAAGCATGTCGGCAGACACGGACAAGGGCGGAGCGGCGGTCTGGCTGTTGGCGCTGGGGCAGACGGTTGTCTATGCCGGCAGTTACTATGCCTTTCCGGCGCTGTTGCCTGATCTGGTCAGCGCGACGGGGTGGTCAAAAGCCACACTCGCGCTGGGGCCGACGCTGGCCTTCCTGATCATGGCAAGCCTGACGATCTGGACCGGGCGGCTGGTGGACCGGGGCCTTGGCGGCGAGATGCTGATCTGGGGGCCGGTGCTGGCAAGTGTGGGCGTGTTGGGCTTGGGCTTTGCGCCAAACCCGGCGCTGTGGCTGGTGGCCTGGGCACTGATCGGGGTGGCGCAGGCGGGGTGCCTTTACGAAACCTGCTTTGCCTTTCTGACCCGTCGGCTGGGCAACGGTGCGCGGGCGGCGATCACCCAGGTGACGTTGGTCGCGGGATTTGCCGGGACGCTGGCCTTTCCCTTGGGCCATTGGGTGGGCGAGCGGTTTGGCGGGCAGGGCGGGATGCTGGTGTTCGCCGCGGTCACAGCGCTGGCGGTGCCGTGCAACATCTGGGCGGTCCGGTCGTTGCGCGCAAAGGCCCGCGCCGGGGCCGAGCCTGCGCCGACCCCGCCTGGCGTCTTGCAGGCAGCGCTGCGGCGGCCCGCCTTCTGGGTGATTGCGGTGTCCTTCGGGTTGATCTGGCTGAACCACGGCATCCTGATCACTTATGTGCTTATCCTGTTTGAAGATCGCGGGGCTGCATCCGGGATGGCCGCAATCGCTGCGGCCTGCATCGGCCCGGCGCAGGTGGCAGGGCGGCTGATGCTGTTGATGGCAGGCGCGCGGGTGACGACCGGGCAGGCAACGCTTGCGGCTTTGGGAGGCGTGGTGGCGGCGAGTGTGCTTTTGTGGCTGGCTGGGGCGGCACCGCTGCTGATCTTTGCCTTTGCGCTGGCACAAGGGGCCGGGGCGGGGCTGATGTCGATCCTGCGGCCGGTACTGATTGCCGAGGTCCTGGGACGCACCGGATTTGGCGCGGTATCAGGTGCAGTGGCGGTGGCGCCGATCCTGGCCTCGGCCGCTGCACCGTCAGTTGGTGCAGGCCTTTTGGCTTTGGGCGGGCCGCAACTGGTTTATGCGGCCTGCCTGGGGTTCGCAGTGCTGGGTTTGGCGCTGGCCGCCGCTTTGATACTGCGTCGGCCCGGCGCCATGGACGGCTGATTACTTCAGCGGCTCGTACGTAAACATCCGGCTGCTGTCGCCGCCAAGATCAAACCTTACGCCAAGGTTGATGACGTTGCCCCGGTCAGTGGTGACGCCGTTATCGGTCTTGTGGCGGCCGATGTCGGCATAAACCTCAGCCGTGTCGTTGATGGCAAATCCGGCCCCAAGGCTGAACACACCGTAAGAGGCCCCGCCGCCTAGGCTGGTCTGATGCACGCCCGCGCGGGCGCTGAGCGCGCCGAAGGAATAGGCGCCCTTGGCCTCGAACAGCGAGAACGGCTCATCATCTTCAAGGCTGTCGCCGATCCGGCCTTCGACGCGGAGGGGACCGGCCATATAGAGGGCTTCGGCGGCGTAAAGATAAACCTCGTCGCGGACGCTGTCAGCGGCCAGCATGGCGCCAAGGCGGAAGGTGTCGGAGACATCCGCCGTCGCGTGCAGGGCGAAGCCGTTGTAGGAGCGGAAGTTGATGTCGCCCGAATTGTCGACGTCCTTGCCGATGGTCAGGCCAACCTGCGCGCCAATGACTCCGAAAGCCCAAGCCGCATCAAGCCGGCCTTCGAGGCTGTCAAGTTCCGACGCGCCAAGGTCATAGCGCTGATATTGCAGATCGACGACGGTGCCTTCAAAACCCTGCGCCAGCGCGGCCTTAGGCGCAATGAAGGGCATGACGGAGAGACTGGTCAGGACCAGGATCAGGGGGGTACGCATTGCTCGGCCTCATGTTGTTGTTTTCCTCACTATATATGGCGGAGGGGGCGGTGTCATCCGCCAAGTATGGGCCGATTCGCGGGTGTGCGAAGGGTTGCCTAAGGCCAGTTCGGTGGGCGGCGATCAAGGAAGGCCTGGATGCCTTCGGCAGTGTCGGGCATGAGCGCGTTGTCGACCATCATCGGGGTGACGGTTGCATAGGCCTGATCCAAGGGCAGGTCATGCTGGGCCTGGAAGGCGCGTTTGCCAAGGCGGAGGGCTGACGGCAGTTTCGTGGCAAGCGTTTCGGCCAGCGCGCGGGTGGTGGCATCCAGTTGGTCGGGCGCCGCAAGGCGGTTCACGAGGCCAAGCGCATGGGCGCGGGGGGCGGGCAGGAAATCGCCCGTCGCCAGCAGCTCAAACGCGGCGGCGGGGGCGAGCTTGCGGGTCAGCGCCACCATGGGCGTGGTGCAGAAGAGGCCGATGTTGATGCCGTTCACGCCGAAGCGGGCGGTGTCGGCGGCGACGATCAGGTCGCAGGAACAGGCCAACTGGCAGCCGGCTGCTGTGGCTACGCCTTGCACGGAGGCGATCGTGGGCTGGGGCAGGGCGGTCAGCGCTTGCATGACGCGCGCGCAGAGGGCGAAAAGGCTGGCAATCTCGGCCGCGCCATGGTCGGGGGCGGCGCGGGAGCCTTGGATTTCCTTCAGGTCGTGCCCGGCGCAGAAATTGCGCCCCTCAGCCCGCAGGATGACGACACGGGTCTGGTCATCGCGGGCGATGGCCGTGAGGGCCGCGTCCAACTCCAACAGCATGACGCGAGACAGGGCGTTCAGGTTGGCAGGCGAAGACAGAGTGAGGGTCGCGATGCCGCCGTCATCCGCGCGGGTCAAGAGGTCCGACATGCCTGCGGGTCAGCCCTTGGGCTTGAGGAAGCGGCCATCCATCACCGCGCCGCTTTCGATGACGATGCTGGCAGTGGTGACATCAGCCTTTACCTCGGCCGAGGAGCGGAGCGTGAAGCTTTCACAGGCGACCTTGCCGTCAAGCTTGCCCTTCACCTCGACCGTGGTGGCGGTAACTGAGCCTTTCAGCCGGCCTTCAGCGCCGATGATCAGGCCATGCGCGGTGAGGTTGCCGTCAATCTCGCCCAGAACCTCAACCGAGCCGGTGGTGGTGATTTCGCCGGTGATGCGCAGATCGGCGCCAAGGACAGAGCGGCCAGCGTTGGCGCCGGGGCTGGGGGGGCGCGGGGTCGGCGGGGTGGGGGCTGCGGACGGGTCAGCGGTCTTGGAAAACATTGCGGGCTATCCTTGCAAGGGTTGCCTGATAAGGCGGGATCGGGGCGGGCCGGTCAAGGGGCGGTGTCGCGGGCTGGCGGGTTTCCCGCCGATGTGATGTCGTATCCGGGCCAGAAGGGCTTGGCCACGGGTGGTCAGATGGGGGCAGGAATCATGGGGAGTGGCGGAATGGCGGATGGGTTTTTTGCCCCGGTGTCGGGGTTTGATCTGCCAAGGTTTGCGGGCGTGCCGACGTTCATGCGGCTGCCGCATGTGCCGTTCGACCACCCGCGCTTTGGCGAGGTGCAGATCGGTCTGATCGGCGCACCCTGGGATGGTGGCACGACGAACCGCCCTGGCCCGCGCCATGGGCCGCGCCAGTTGCGCGACCTGTCGACGATGATCCGGGCGCAGAACGGGGCGACCTGGGTGGCGCCGTTCGACCTTGCCCGCTGTGCCGACCTTGGGGATGTGGCGCCGAACCCCGGGGACCTGATGGATTCAATGGCGCGGATGGAGGCGTTCTATTCTCGTGTCGTCGCGGCGGGGGTGTTGCCGCTGACGGGGGGCGGGGATCACCTATGCTCGCTTCCCATCCTGCGGGCCGTGGCAAAGTCGCGTCCGGTGGGGATGATCCAGTTCGACAGCCATACCGACCTCAATGACGTCTATTTCGGCACCAGCCGCTATAACCACGGCACCCCGTTCCGCCGCGCGGTGGAGGAGGGGTTGATCGACCCCAAACGCTATGTCCTGATCGGCATCCGGGGGACGGCGTATGGCCGTGAGGATTGGGACTTTGCCGCCGCCAATGGCATCCGGATCATCCCGATTGCCGAGTTCCATGCGCGGGGGCCGGAAGACGTGATGGCTGAGGCGCGCGAGATCGTGGGGACGGGGCCGGTCTACGTGACCTACGACATCGACTTTGTGGACCCGACCTTTGCACCTGGTACCGGGACGCCGGAGGTGGGGGGGCCAAACTCCTGGCAGGCATTGCAGGTGGCGCGGGGCTTGCGGGGGTTGGATGTGGTGGGGGCGGATCTGGTCGAGGTCTCGCCGCCGTTTGACCAGTCGGGTGGGACGGCCTGGCTGGGGATTTCGCTGATGTTTGAGATGCTGTGCGTGATGGCGGAACGGGTCGCGCGGGGCTGACCCCGGGGCGCTGCCCCGGACCCCGGGATACTTGAGCCAGAATGAAAGGATTTGGACAGTGCTTGCTGAGATGATCATTACGAATGCGAGGGTCCTGACGATGGACCCGTCGCATCCTCGGGCTGAAGCGGTGGCTTTGGGCGGCGGGCGCATTCTGGCAGTTGGGTCGCGGGGCGAGGTGGAGGCGCTGGCAGGGCCGGGAGCCCGTGTGGTGGATGCCGGTGGGCGGACGCTATTGCCGGGGTTCGTGGAAAGCCATTTGCATCTGGTCTTGGGCGGCAATGAGCTGACACAGTTGCAGCTTGGCGGTGTGCAGGGATTTGACGCGCTGGCGGCGGCGTTCCGGGCCTATGCGGTGGCGAACCCGGGCCTGCCACTTCTGATGGCGCAAGGGGCGGGGTATGACATCCTTGGCCGCCCTGTGACGCGGAGCGACCTCGACCGGGTGATCGCCGACCGCCCGATTGCGATGATGTCGCCAGATCATCACACGGTCTGGGCCAATACGGCGGCGTTGGAGGCCGCTGGGCTGCTCCAGGGGGCGGAAATGCCTGCGGGCCATGTGGTGGTTATGGGGGCGGATGGCCTCGCGTCAGGCGAGCTTCTGGAGTTCGAGGCGTTCAGCCCGGTGCTGGCGCTGACCGGGGACCTGCACTTGCAGCTGGGCATTGCCACAGGGGGCGAGCCTTCGCCCTGGCCGGATGCGGCGCAGCGCGACAAGGACAAGGCCAAGATCGCGGCGGGCCTGGCGCATTGTGCGGCGCATGGGATCACGTCGATGGTGAACATGGATGGCAACCGCTACACCTGCGTCCTTCTGGCCGAGATGGCGGTCGAGGGGCGGCTGACCGCGCGGGTCAAGGTGCCCTTCCACATGAAGCCGCATATGGAGTTGTCCGAACTTGACCGCGCCAGTGCCATGACGGCGGAGTTTACCGGGGACTGGGTGACCAGCGGCTTCGTCAAGATGTTCCAGGACGGCGTGGTGGACAGCCGGACGGCCTACATGCTCAATCCCTATCCGGGTACGTCTGAAACCGGGGCGCCGCTTTTCGACCTGGAGCGGTTCAAGGATATCTGCGCCGAGATCGACCGACGCGGGTTGCAGATCGCGGTCCATGCCATCGGCGACGGCGCGGTGCGGCAGACGATTGACGGCTATGAGGCTGCACGCCAGAGAAACGGAGCGCGGGATGCCCGCCACCGGATCGAGCATATCGAGCTGATCGACCGGGCCGATGTGCCACGGCTCGGGGCACTGGGGATCACCGCGAGCCTGCAGCCGCCCCATGCACCGGGGGTGATGGACTTTCCGTTGTCCGGCATGGAGGCTGTGATTGCGCGTGACCGCTGGGTCGACGCCTACCAGTGGAAAAGTCTGGTGGATGGCGGCGCGGCGCTTGCCTATGCCAGCGACTGGCCGGTGACGGATGTGAGCGTCATGCGCGGTATTCAGGCCGCGCTGACCCGGGTGCCCTTTGAGGGGGCAGCGGACGAACGGCTTGGCCTGATGGAGACCTTGCGCGCCTACACGGCTGGTGGGGCATGGGCGGCGCACATGGAGGGGCTGACGGGTACGCTCCGCGCGGGCATGGCCGCAGACCTGGTGCTGATTGACGGGGACATCGAGGCGATTCCCGCAGTCCAAATCGGCGCCACGGGAATCGCCCTGACGGTGGCGGGGGGGCGTGTGACCTACGCTGCCGAGGATTTCGCCGCCTGAACTGCGGGAAAAAACAGCGGATTCCTTAGGGATTTCGCAGTTGGCGGAAATTTTGTCATAACGCTGTCATTTTCCGCTTGCGGGTTCTGAGGACCGGACGTAAAAGCCCCCTCACCGAAGCGGAAGAGAAGCGGAAACGCGGAACGGAAGCGGCGGAAAGCGGCGGCGAAGACCACCGCAACGAAAATCTGGAGGCACGACGGCAGGTACGCCAGAAGTTCTGGTGTGCTGCATGTTTTGTGTCCGCGCTCTTTGAAACTGTAGTTTTATGAAGGGATATGTGGGCGGTTTGGGCGCATCGGCGTCAGATCGCAGCATATCGGCCTACTAGGGTTTCGGCCCGATGATGTAGGTGTCAGCTTCACTGTCTTGGC
>JAESGX010000129.1_pt1 | contig 72424 bp, 64 predicted proteins | sample 9269801 | NCBI WGS metagenome assembly JAESGX01 (sample SAMN16773122, study PRJNA677054) | algae metagenome | isolation source: Pleurocapsa minor GSE-CHR-MK-17-07R and co-occurring heterotrophs from wet... | place: USA: Lower Calf Creek Falls, Grand Staircase Escalante National Monument, UT ... | reverse complement strand
GGATGGTGCCGATGCCACCGGGATGGCCGGTGCCCCAGGCCTTGAGGAGGTCGAGCGCCTCGCCGCCGCGCACCTCCCCGATGGGGATGCGGTCGGGGCGCAGGCGGAGTGCGCGGCGGACGAGTTCGGAGAGCGAGGCGACGCCGTCCTTGGTTCGCAGCGCGACCAGGTTCGGAGCGCGGCACTGGAGCTCGCGTGTGTCCTCGATCAGAACGACGCGGCCGCCCTCGCCGGCGACCTCGGCGAGCAGGGCGTTGGTGAGCGTTGTCTTGCCGGTCGACGTGCCGCCGGCGACGAGGATGTTGCGACGGTCCGCGACGGCGCTGCGCAGTGCGGCGGCCTGCCTAGACGTCATGATGCCGGTGGCGACGTAGTCCTCCAGCGAGAAGACCGCGACGGCGGGCTTGCGGATCGCAAAGGCAGGACCCGCGACGACGGGCGGAAGCAGACCCTCGAAGCGCTCACCCGTCTCGGGCAGCTCCGCTGAGACGCAGGGGCGGTCCGCATGCACCTCCGCGCCGACATGGTGCGCGACGAGGCGGATGATGCGCTCGCCATCGGCGTAGGAGAGACTGCGCCCGGTATCGGCGAGGCCTCCCGCGAGACGGTCGATCCAGAGACGACCGTCGGGGTTCAGCATCACCTCGACGACGGCGGGGTCCTCGAGCCACGCGGCGATGCCGGAACCGAAGGCCGTGCGCAGCATCCGCGCGCCACGTGCAGTCGTCTCGGCCTTGAGCGGATGCAGCGACATGCGGTCCCCGTGACGGTGCCGCGGCGGAGGCGCCGCAGCGGGCGGGGACGATTAATGAGCGGCAGGTTGGGGCAGGATCAACACGCGGGAGGTGGGAGTAGTGTTCCAGCGTGCAGTGGCAGGCAGACGCCACGATCCGCAACTCGTTGAGTCCCAGCGCACTGCCTGCCGCTACTCCAGGCTGGCGCCAGCGTCGGTCGTGGCGCCTGATGACTGACCCGTCGAGGAGCCGAAATTCGGCCAGTTAGCCGTTGCGAAGTGGGTGCCGACAGTCGAATCCCCTCGCCGGCAGCGGTGGGAACCGGAATCCAACCTTCTCTGGCGTGGTGCCCGATTGAGTGCTTCTCAGTTATCCGCATGTGCCTCCGCCAGAGCGTGGGCTGAGCGCCGCTCAACGTGTTTAGAGATTCATGCGGCCGCGTCACAACGACACAATGTGATTGCGCACCGCGAAGCGGATCAGGTCAGCAATTGAACCAGTATCAAGTTTGCGCATCACAGCCGCCCGATGCGTCTCGACGGTCTTCAGGCTGATGTCCAGCCGACGTGCGATATCCTTGCTTCGACGGCCCTCAGCCAGAAGTTGCAAAACCTCCCGCTCCCGCGGTGTGAGCGTCAGGTTCACTGCCGCTGGATCGCTTGCCGAGCGTTCCGCCCTGTCCCGCACGAAGGCGTCGATAACCGGCGCGGTGACCCGCGCGCTCAGGAATGGCTGGCGAGCCGCTAAAGCGTCGACGGCGGCGAGGATCAGTCGCGCAGCGTCCGATTTAATGAGATAGCCCCGAGCTCCGGCAGCAAATAGCTCGGCGACCAGTTCCTCTGCTTCATGCATGGTGAAGACCAGGATCTCGGTCGATGGGGAGGTCTCACGGATCCGTCTCGTCGCCTCGATGCCGTTCAACTCGGGCATCGCGATATCGATGATCGCGATATCGGGCTGGAGGGTCCGGGCCAGATCGACGGCCTCGCGCCCATTCCGTGCTTCGCCACAAACTGCCCAGCCTGGCTCGCGCTCCAGGAGATGACGCAGGCCCTGCCTGACGACATCATGGTCATCCGCAAGAAGGATGCGAAGCACGCTAGGCCTCCCGGTACCAGGCGAACAGGGTCGGAGCCTGCCACCACTGCCGCGGGTCACGTCTGTCTGGAATCGACTGTCGCCCGCAATCACTCTGCCGGCCAGAGCCAGAATGGCCAACCCAGGCGCATATGCCGCTGCGCCGCAGGCTTCGCCACAGCGGATGGTTCAGCCACAACACGCGCGATCCCGGCACGGCACGCCGAGCCATCATGGCATGCGGGAGCGGTCGATCGGTACAGTAGCCTCGATGATCGTTCCCGAAGGAACGGCCGCCAGAATCATCAGGTGCCCGCCAAGGTGGCGCATGCGCTCGCGCATCCCGGCCAAGCCAACGCCGAACAACTCCGCCTCATTGTCATCCTCCGCTTTTCCCGGCTTGGGGTTCGCAAGCCCTTGGCCATCATCCTCGACACGGAGCACTACGCTCGCAGGCGGGCCTTCATGTGGCTCGATCGCGAGCGTTACCGCGACCTTGGTTCCTCCCGAATGCCGGAGCGAATTTCCCAGCGCCTCCTGCGCGACACGGAACAAGGCGGACTCGACATCGTGTGGAAGCCGCCGCCTGTCGGCCTCAGGCGTCAACTCCACGCTGATCGCGAGCCCGCTGCGGCGGGAGAACCCCTTCGCGAACCACCGCAAGGCCGCTGGCAGCCCCATCTCATCCAGCAGTGGAGGATGAAGCAGGTAGGCCAGCGTGCGGATCTCGCGCTGGCCTTCCTCGATGAGCGACAGCACCTCCTCGATGGCATCATCCGCATCCGCGGTCATATCCGGCGATGCCGACCGGGCACGCTCGGCGGCGAAGCTGGCGCCCAGCAGGATCTGCGCCGTGCTGTCGTGCAGTTCACGCGCGATCCGCCGCCGCTCGTCATCCTGCAACGTCAGCAGCCTGCCGCCCAGATGGCGCACAGCTTCCTCAGCTTCACGCGCATCGGTGGTGTCGTTCGCGCAGCCTACGATCTGCGTGACCGCGCCTTGCTCGTCACGAGCGAAGACCGTTTCGCGGGTCGCGACCCACCGCCAGCTGCCATCCTGGTGGCGTAGTCGTAGCTCTCCGGTCGCCACCTCGCCATCGGCGAGAGAACGCAGCTGAAGGATGCGCGCCTCCGCACCGGACGCGTCGGTCCGATGCAGCAGCTCCCGCAGCGCATCCTCGGCCATCGCATCAGCCGCCGCCACGCCATAGCCGAGGACCTCTGCCAATCGACGATTGGCGTACACGGTGCGTCGCGCCGTGAGGTCCAGGATGTAGACGATATCAGGCGATGTCTCTGTTATGCCGCGAAACAGCGCGAGTGCTTCGTCCCGCTGCTGTTCGATGCGCTTTCGCTCGGTGATGTCCATCGCAACGCCGAGCACGCGCTGCGATGCTCCGGCCGCCGGGTCGATGTCCAATGCGACGCGCCCTCGGCTCAGCAGCCACCGTACCTCGTTGTCGCGCCCGGGGAGCACGCGGAACTCGCAGCGGAAAGGACGCCCGTCGGCGATCGCTGCCCCCATCTCGGCTTCAGCGCGCAGCCGGTCATCGGGATGGATGATGGATGCCCAGCCTGTGACCATGGGCGGCTCATCGTCCGCAGTACCTCGGCCCAGAACGGTCTGTAGGGTCGATGTCCATCTGACCGCGCCTGTCGCCAGATCCCAGTCCCACGTGCCGATTGCGGCCGCTTCCTGCGCGAGACGCAGCCGCTCGACGCTCTCACGCAAGGCGATCTCGGACCGCCGCCGGTCGGTCACGTCCTGGGCGTTGCCGAGAATACGCAGGATGCGTCCGCTCGCGGGGTCATGCACTGGGGCGAGGTTTGTCTCCCAATCCCGCTCGCCGCTCGGCAAGGCGAGCGTCTGCTCGTGGCGCAGCGGGGTGTCCGTCTCGACGCAGCGTCGTAACGCATCGGTCAACCCGGCCGCCATGGTCGGAGGAAGGCATTCCTGCGGTTCGCGTCCTGCCACCGACGCCGAGGCAATGCCGCTCAGGCGCTCATGTGCCGGGTTGGTGCCTTCAAACACGAAACGCCCGTCATCCGTGACCAGCACCACGAATAGGGCCTCATTGGCATGCTCCCAATAGGCCCTGTAGCGCGTCTCAGCCTCGCGCTGGCGCGCCCGAGCCTCGGCCGCGGAGGCGCGCAACGCCATGACGGGCCGGTCGGTCCCGCGCGCGACCAACAACGCTGTGCCCGCTGCCGCCACCATGAGCAGTCCGCCGCCACCCGCGAGCAGCAGCAGCGTGCGCTGGATCGGGGAGTTCGCCCCGCTCCAGGGTACCTCGACCAGGCCTGTCCAGTCCGAACTCGCCGAACGTGCAAAGGCGACGAGGAAGGGTGCGCCGTCACGGGTTCCAAAGAACACCCCCTGCGCATCCTGTCCGCGAAGCTGAGTCGCCCACTCCGCCGGCACCGCACGCTGGGTCGGCCGCTCCGTCATGCCGGCCAATGCGACGATGTGGCCATTACGATCGAGCAGGAGGCTGCTCCAATCCGGCGGAATGGGCTGCTCCTCAATCACGGCGCTCAGGCGTCGGTCTGACAGGATGGCACTCATCAGGTGGCGCACCGCACCGTCGATCACGACGGGGATCGTCACGGCGACGATATGGGTCTGCGCCAGCGGTGCCCAGACCACCGGACTCACCGCTGGTTCGCGTGTCCGGACGACACGTCGTGCAGCCGCTTGGCTAGCCGGATCGAAGTCCGCAATGCGCGGGAGGGATGCGGCGCCGAATGGCCGCAAGCTGTTCAGGATCTGCCGCTCCAGATCATGGAGAACGAGCCAGGTTGCATCGGGCACCGGGGTCGCGGCCAGTTGATCGTGGAAGGCCCGGAGATCGCCTGCACGGAGCACCGGTGACGTTCCGAGCGCCTCCATGCGGGCAATGGCTGCCGCGACTTCCCGGTCCGCGGCGTTCACCGTAGCGCGCGCCACTGTGAGGGCGCGCGCTTCGATCGAGCGCTGCTCGACATCGGCGCGGTGGAGGGAAACCGCGGCAGCCAAAGCGATGCCCCCGGCCACGCAGGCCGCTGCAAGGGCCAGGTGGCGCAACCGTATCCCGATCGAGGGCTCGGCGCTGGGGTCGGATGCGGCCGCCCCGCGTGCCATTGTCTTCATCGGGAGTGTCTCCGGCAGACGCCAACACTAGGCTCAATCGCAAGGCATACGTGCAACCTGGATTTCGCGAACCGAGCAGTTTGGCGTTGCCACGACACGCCTCCGGATTCAGGACAGGTCTTGTCCGACGTCGGGATGATCTATGGTCCAGGTAGTCACCACCGCACCGGCATCTCACTGGCCTGGCGGCGCGGGGGTAGTGCAGAGCCGGCGCTTGGCGCCGGTCCCGCGACGCCGGAGGTCTTCGAGACGTGCTCCGCATCCTCCTCGCCGATGATCATGAGGTCGTGCGGCACGGCTTGCGTGACCTGATCACCCGTCAGCCCGGCTGGGACGTCTGTGGCGAGGCACGCGACGGTCGCGAGGCCGTGGATCAGGCGGCACGGCTTAAGCCCGACGTCGCGGTGGTGGACATGGTCATGCCGGTGCTCGACGGCGTGGAGGCGACGCGGGAGATCCGCCGCGTCAGCCCGTCGACCGAAGTCCTTGTCTTCACCATGCATGAGTCCGAGGACCTTGCGGCTGCTGTGGCGGCGGCCGGCGGGCGGGGCTGTCTGCTGAAGGCAAGCGCCGTGCGGTCCATCGTGACTGCAATCGAGACGGTCGCCGCCCATCGGCCGTACTTCTCCACCGAGGCCTCGGACCCCCGGAACGACGTACCCGGACGCGGGACGCCGGCACCGGCCGCGCCAGCGCTCCTGTCACCGCGGGAGCGCGACGTGCTGCGCCGGCTCGCGGAGGGTCAGGACCGGCGTGAAATCTCCAAGACTCTTGGCATCAGCGAGCGCACCGTAAAGGCGCATCTCGAATCGGCGATGGAGAAGACCGGAGCCCATTCGGTCGTTGGCCTTGTCCGGTATGCCTTGCGGCACGGCATCGCGACGGCCTGACCGTTGCGTCGCGCGTGTATGCCTGGCAGCGGGGTAGGGAATCTGGCCAATGCCGTCCGGCGTGAAACACGCATAGCGTTCCGTCCCTGATGACGTTGTGGTGCCGGTCCCCGGCACTCCGAGCGGAATCCTCTGCGATGGAGATTGGGTCGCCCAATGTCGTCGATGGCCCCGCATCAGGTTCGGCATAGTACGGGCGGCGATGCGCTTGACGGCATGCGCCACATTCCTGGCGGCGACTTCGTAATGGGCTCGGATCGCCACTACGCCGAGGAACGGCCGGCCCACGCCGTCCGTGTCGCTGCGTTCTGGATGGATGCGACAACGGTGACCAACGCGGAATTCGCCCGCTTCGTAGCCGGAACCGGCTACGTCACCGTGGCCGAGCGGCCGCTTGATCCAGCCATGTATCCGGGCGCGGATGCGGCGATGCTGGTGCCCGGCGCGCTGGTCTTTCGCATGACGGATGGACCAGTCGATACGCGCGACATCTCCAACTGGTGGCAGTGGACCCCGGGGGCAAAGTGGCGCGCGCCGGAGGGCCCAGGCAGCAATACCGATGGGCGCGACGACCATCCCGTCGTCCATGTCGCCTTCGCGGACGCGGAAGCCTATGCGCGCTGGGCCGGCAAGGACCTGCCGACCGAAGCGGAATGGGAGATCGCCGCCCGAGGCGGGCTGGACGGCGCGGAGTTCGTCTGGGGAGATGAACTGACGCCGGATGGCGTGCACCTGGCCAATACGTGGCAGGGGCCCTTTCCCTGGCGCAACTTCGCCGCGGACGGTTTCGAGCGCACTGCCCCGGTCGCGAGCTATCCGCCGAACGGATACGACCTGTACGACATGGCCGGCAATGTCTGGCAGTGGACCACCGACTGGTGGGCTGCCAAGCACGACGCCGACCCCGCCAAGCCCTGCTGCGCGCCGCAGAACCCGCGCGGCCCGGCGATGGACGGATCCTTCGATCCTGCCCAGCCCGCCATCCGCATCCCGCGGAAGGTGGTGAAGGGCGGATCATTCCTCTGCGCGCCGTCCTATTGCAGGCGCTATCGGCCCGCGGCGCGCCACGCGCAGATGGTGGACACCGGCATGAGCCATATCGGCTTCCGCTGCATCCGTCGCGAGCAACCCGAAACCTGAGGAGAGCCTATCCCATGGCAAATGAAGGAAACGGGCGTTCGCGCCGCGGCATGCTGCTGGGCGGCGCTGCCGGCCTCGCGGCTGGCACGCTGCCCGGCGGCGTCACGCTGGCGCAGGCGCCAGCCCGCCCGGCTGCGCCCGCCCCGGCGCCGGCCGCGGCCCCGGCCGCCAGCGGCCGCCGGCCCAACATCATCGTCATTTGGGGCGACGATATCGGGCTGCACAACATCAGCGCCAACAGCCGCGGCATGATGGGTTTCAAGACGCCCAACATCGACCGTGTGTTCAACGAAGGCATGACCTTCACCGACTACTACGCCGAGCAATCCTGCACCGCCGGGCGCTCGGCCTTCATCACCGGCCAGGCGACGGTGCGCACTGGCCTGTCCAAGGTCGGCCTGCCCGGTGCCGCCGCCGGCATGAAGCCCGAGGACCCGACCATCGCCCGCATCCTGAAAGGCATGGGCTACGCGACCGGGCACTTCGGCAAGAACCACCTGGGCGACCGCGACGAGCACCTGCCGACCGCGCACGGCTTCGACGAGTTCTTCGGCAACCTGTATCACCTGAATGCCGAGGAGGAGCCGGAGAACGAGGACTATCCCCGCAACCCGGAATTCCGCCGCCGCTTCGGACCGCGCGGCGTCATCAAGTCCTTCGCCAATGCCGACGGCACGCAGCGCATCGAGAATACCGGCCCGCTGACGCGCGCGCGCATGGAGACGGTGGACGACGAGTTCCTCGCCGGTGCCATGGACTTCATGGACCGCTCGCATGCGGCGAACCAGCCGATGTTCGTCTGGTGCAACGCGACGCGGATGCATTTCCGCACCCACGTGCCGGCGAATTTCCGCGGTCGGTCGGGGCTGAATACTTATGCCGACGGCATGCTCCAGCACGATGAATGGGTCGGCAAGATCCTCAAGAAGATCGACGATATGGGGATCGCCAACGACACCATCGTCATCTACGGCACCGACAACGGCCCGCACTACAACAGCTGGCCCGACGCCGGCATCACGCCCTTCCGCAGCGAGAAGAACAGCAACTGGGAAGGCGCCTTCCGCGTGCCCTTCGCGATCCGCTGGCCGGGCCGCATCGCGCCGGGCAGCTATACCAACGAGATATTCTCCAACCTCGACTGGTTCCCCACGCTGGTCGCCGCCGCCGGCGACCCGGACATCAAGGCCAAGCTGTTGGCGGGCTTCGCGACGCAGGGCCGCACCTACAAGGTGCATCTGGACGGCTATAACCAGTTGCCGCTGTTGCTGGGGCAGACGCAGGAAGGGCCTCGCAAGGAATTCTACTACTTCAACGATGACGGCCAGATGGTGGCGATGCGCTACGAACGCTGGAAGGTCGTGTTCCTCGAGAACCGCGGCGTCGGCTTCGGCGTGTGGCGCGAGCCTTTCGTGCAGCTGCGCGTGCCCAAGCTGTTCGACCTGCGCATGGACCCCTACGAACGCGCCGACCAGTCGAGCAATACCTACAATGACTGGTTCATGGACCGGGTCTATCTGCTGGTCCCGGCCCAGGCCATGGCGCGGCAGTTCTACGAGACCTTCCGCGAATTCCCGCCCCGGCAGCGCCCCGACAGCTTCAACCTGGAAGGCATCCTTCGTTCGATGGAGGAAGCCGCTGCCGGCGGCGGCTGAGGCGCTTCATCCCGCCGTCGCCGCACTCCTCTCGGCGGTGGTGGGATCATGTGCCGGCGGGCGCCCCCGCGCCCGCCGGCCCTTTTGGACATCGCAAGGACTGCAGGCACCGTGACCCCAATCGCGACGCGACGATCCCTCGCCGGACTGGCCCTTGCGCTTGCCGCGATGCCGGCACGCGCGCAGGGAAGCGATCCGCTGCCATCGTGGCGGCCGGGACCGCGCCGCCAGGCGCTGATCGACTTCGTCACCGCCGTAACCACAACAGGCGGACCGGATTTCGTGCAGCCAGCAGAGCGCATCGCGGTGTTCGACAATGACGGCACGCTCTGGGTCGAGCAGCCGGTCTATACGCAGTTGCTGTTCATCCTCGATCGGATCAAGGCGCTCACGCCGCAGAACCCGGATTGGCAGCAGGACCCGGTGTTCCGCGCCGCCATCGCCGGTGATCTGCGCGGCGTTGCGGCAGGCGGGATGGAAGGGCTGATGAAGCTCGCCGGCGCCGCCCAGGCCGGCAATTCCCCGGAGGAATTCCAGCGGGTCGCCGCCGAATGGCTCGCCACCGCGCGCGACCCGAAGTGGGGCCGCGCCTATACCGCCCTGGTGTATCAGCCGATGCTGGAGGCACTGGCCTTCCTGCGCGCGAACGGCTTCACGACCTTCATCGTCTCGGGGGGCGGGGTCGAGTTCGTGCGCGCCTTCTCGCAGCAGGTCTATGGCATCCCGCCGCACCAGGTCGTCGGCACCACCTTCGCGCTGAAGCCCGGCGAAGCCGATAGCCGCATCACGCTCACGCGCGAACCGCGGATCGACTTCGTCGATGACGGGCCGGGCAAGCCGGTCGGCATCTCCCGCCACATCGGCGCGCGGCCGATCGCCGCCTTTGGGAATTCGGACGGCGACTACCAGATGCTGCGCTACGTCACGGAAGGGCCGGGACGGCGGCTGGCGATGATCGTCCATCACGACGATGCCGCTCGCGAATACGCCTATGACCGCGAAAGCCATATCGGCCGTCTCGACCGTGCGCTGAACGAGGCGCCGGCGCGCGGCTGGCAGGTCATCTCGATGCGTGAGGACTGGGCGCGGGTGTTCCCGTGACCGCCGCCGGCACAGCGGGAGGCGGCGCGTGAAGGAGATCCGGCGAATGCTGGTCGATGGCGCCCTGGTGGTGCTGCCGATCGGGGTGATCGTTCTGCTGGTCCTCGGGATCATTAGCAAGCTGCAGCAGGCCGCCGACCCGATCGCGGGCCGCTATGTCCATCCGGCGCTGGTCGCCGTCGCCTTCTTCATCCTGACCTGCCTGGTGATCGGCCTGCTGATCCGCTCCACCGCCGGGCACCGCGCGCGCCGCATGCTGGAAGCCCTGCTGTTCGAGAATATCCCCGGCTATCGTCTGGTGAAGGCCTTTGCCGGCGACGGGCCGCTGGTCGAGGGCGGCGGCCAGGCCATGCGCCCGGCGCTCGCCGCGATCGAGGAAGGGCATTGCCCCGCCCTGGTGATGGATGAATTCGCAGACGGCCGGCTGGTGGTCTTCGTGCCGGGGTCGCCTGCGCCGATGTCGGGCGCGATCTACATCTTCACGCCCGACAAGGTGACGTTTCTCGACGTGCCGCTGCTCCCCTTCATGAAGGCGATCTCCTCCTGGGGTCTTGGCCTGAAGGAGATCGTCGAGCAGGCAAGTGGCGTCGCTGGGCGTGTGCAACATGCCGCTTCGCGCTGACCTTTGCGAAGCTTCCCCTTCAGCACGCCTGACAGCGTCGCGATCGTGGGATTCCGTATCGGCGGACCGCGCGGTCAGGTGCGCGCCGCTCGTCGGACCATACCGGCACGCGCTTCCTTCCCGTCCGAAGCGCGCATTCCTAGCCCACGGCAGGCAACCGCCAAGGACATCGACCGATGGACGCGACGCGACCTCCTCCGGCAACGAAGCACCTATTGGACGAAGGCAACGGTAGACCGATGAGGCCACCCGGTACGCCAGCGATCAAGACGGCGCTCCACCGCGCGTTCGTAAAGGCTCCCAAGCGCATGGGACCAGGCGGTCCGGCCATTGCCGTCGGTGCTCTCCTTGCAATTGGTGCAGCCTCACCCGCCTGGGCACAGAAGTGCAGCGATTCTGGGCGTCTTGCCTATATCGGTCGGTTTGCGAATGACAGCGCGAGCATCTGGCTGAGCCGCAACCTGTTGAGCGAGGCGCGGAACTTCCGCTTGGAAGCGGCACAGCAAGGCGGTTCCGGTGGGGGTTTCTTCCAGGAGTTCGGAATTTCGTCGCGCGGCTTGCACCTGTCGCTTTCTCCTGTTGTGTCGAACGGCGGTGGTGGGGTGCATCAGCTCTATGTGCTGCCGGAAAACTGCTTCGTCGACTCGCAGAACCAGCAGGGTGGGATCGTTCTGGGCGGTCTAGGTGCCGGTCGTCCGACGTTTCTGCCCGGATTGGTCCCCGGAGGTTCCCCGGGTGGAGGGGCGGTGACGCTGCCTGGCTCCGCGCCTGAGTCGCCTGGCGGTGGCGGGGCGGTGACGCTGCCCGGGTCCTCGCCTGGGTCGCCTGGCGGGGGCGGGGCAGTGACGCTGCCAGGATCCGCGCCCGGAGCCGGAAGTGGGAGCGGGAGCGGTAGCGGCGGAGGTAGCGCTGGAGGGTCTGCGGGCGGCACTGACGGCGGGGCAGTTGAGGGAACAACCGATGGCGGCAGGCGGGGCCCTACGCTCAACGATGTACTTGCGTTTGATCGCGCCCAGGCCGCCGCTGCAGCTTTTGAGCGCGCACGCGGCATCTCGGATCGCCTTGTCGCTGAAACCTTTCGGCCACTGCGCCCTGATGAGGGGGTGCCCGACGCTCAGGACCGATCATCTCGCGCTCATGGTTGGAACGCCTGGTTTGATAGCCGCGGAGTGTCCGCCGATGATGGCCGGTACGGCCGCGACTTCTACGGCCGGCTCGCCGATGTCTATGCAGGCCTGGACTATCGGATCAGCGGGGACGCGCTGATCGGAATTGCGATGGGCGGCGAGTTCTGGGACGCCAGCGACTTTGGAGGGACGCTGCGATCCTCCGTCGATACCTTCGTGATCGGACCCTACGGCGCATGGCGTTTGACGGACTGGCTCATGGTCGATTCCTGGTTCGGGTACGCGCGGGGATCGCAATCGATCACACTCGCCTTCCTCGAGGGTGACCGTACCATCGATACGGTCTTCGTTTCCTTGAACATGACGGCACAGGCCTGGGTGGATGGGTTTCGCATCAGGCCGAAGGTGAGTGCGTACGCAGCGAATGCAAATGCTGGCGGCTTCAGCTTCGTCGCGCCGCCTTCCGTTATCGGGACAAGTTTCGCGATTCCAGTCAGCAGTTCCAGTGATGGCATTGCTCTTGCGGAAGCGTCCGTCGAGATCGCCTATCCGATGCGCGTTAACGACAGCGTCGTGGTGACACCGACGCTACGCCCGGGAGCAACGGTCGCGACGAACCGCGCGAATGGAGGCCGTGTTGTGACCGGTGAACTCGACGTGACGACGCCGGCGCAGGTGTACGGCAGCATCCGAGTGGGGTTGCAGGTCAACGTAGGCAATCGCACGGCCGTGGATCTCAGCGCCGGCTACATGTCGATCGGTCAGCCGGGGCTAGACCTGTGGTCGGGCAGAATCGCGGTGAACGTGGCGTTCTGACGCGGGACGGCATTTTGGATTTGTCCCCATCGGACGGGGGCGGCGGCTTGGGCTGCTTACTGCGCAGCCATGAACTAGCAGGGCAAATCGACGCGTGAGCCACTGCGAGGTCGAGGTGCTGCATTTCTTGACGCCGGCCATGAGTTCGCGGTCAGGCCAGTCGAGAACGAAGGCGATATGGCTGGTGTCAAGAGATGCGTCGGCGAGTGGATTTGCGATCGAAGGGCGCAGGATGGAATACCAACGACCACGCTCGGGCGACGCCACCTGCTCTTGCCTTCCTCGGGGAGGGGGAGTGCCCGGCCCTCGTGAGGGATGGGCTCCCGGACGCGGCTCGTGGTGTCCGTGCCTGCTGCGGCGGCGCCGGTGTCCGGCGCGATCGACAACGTCACGCGCGACCGTGTGACCCCGCTCGCCATGCCGCAGCTGCCCCTCATAACGGCGATCTTCCACCGGGGCCTCGAAGGCGCCGAACCGGTCTTGCCGGTGCCCGACTGCGGCGATGGCGGCACGCGGCGGCCGATGACGCCGCGTGCCGCCATCGCGGTCCTTCTGGCATTGTGCGTCTGCGGAACCGCGGCCGCCCAGACCGCAAGGACCGAGCGGACATCGGGCAGCCTCTTGGGTCCGAGGCTCGCGGAGAAGCCGGGTGCCATTCTTGGAATCATGGGCTGGGGCGTCGTACCGGACGGGTCCGCCAACGCGATCCAGATCGATCGCGGCGTGCGCACCGATGACGGGAGCGATGCCGGCCTCGTACTCGGGCAGCTGGGCGCCGGCTTCACCTGGAGCAGCGAGTTCCCGCTCTTCCTCGAAGGCTACATCGGCTACGCACGCTACGATCCACGCTTCGTCTTAAGCGGAGGGGAGGAGTCGCGGCGCGGCCCCACGCGCTGGAACAGCCTCAACGCGACGATCGGCATCGGCTGGGATTTCCGGCTGGCCGAGAACCTATACCTGCGCCCCATCGTCAACGCGTCGCTCGGCGCCGCGCGATCCGACGCGGCACTGTTCGGCGCCTATGTCAATTATCGCACCGACATCGATGCCGAACTGTTCAACAAAGGTCAGCTCAATGCGTGGGGCCTCGGCGGCTCGCTCGTCCTCGCGTACTACGACTACAAGCCGGCGCGCGATATCGATATCGAACTGCGCTACACGCACATCCACCTGGCAGCCTTTGGCGACACGACGCAGGCGGCCCGCGGCACATCCGAGGCGCGCGCCGCGAGCATCTGGGCACGGCTGCGCTGGCCTACCGGCGTCGAGGTCTTCGGCGGACCGCTGCGCTGGGTGATCGAGGGCAACAACTCCTACTACCTCGGGGACCAGCAGGAAGCACTGGGCTTCCGATGGATCGCGAAGGTCGGCGGGGGGATCGAATTCGACCTGGCACGGCACGAGATCGGCGCGTTCGGTCTCTACGTCACGCGCGTCCGGCTGATCGGACGCTATCTGTTCGGCGACAACAACGTGCAGGGCTACTCCTTCGGCCTTGCAATGAGCTTCTAGGAATGGAGCGAAGCATGACCTCGGACCAAATCGTTTGTGGAATTCTCCGGACGATGCGACCGGGGTTGCGAGGGCTCCTGCTGCTGGCCCTTTCGGGCTCCCTGGCCCTGGTGCCTGCCGCCGTGCGGTCGCAGGCGCCGCAGCCGGTCACGGCGCAGCCGGGTCAGGCGACGTTGACCCAGGCGCAACTGGAGCAAGTGCTCGCACCCATCGCACTCTATCCGGACGACCTGCTGATGCAGGTGCTGATGGCGGCGACCTATCCGCTCGAGATCGTGCAGGCCAAGCGCTGGCTCGGCCAGGGGCAGAATGCACAGTTGCGTGGCGATGCGCTGGCGCAGGCGCTGAATGCGCAGCCCTGGGACCCCTCGGTGAAGTCGATCGTGCCTTTCGCCGATGTGCTGACCATGATGAACGACCAACTCGACTGGACGCAGCAGGTCGGCGATGCGGTGCTGGCGCAGCAGCAGGACGTGATGAATGCCATCCAGGTCCTGCGCGGGCGCGCGCAGGCGAGTGGGGCCTTGACGTCCGGACCGCAGCAGACGGTGAACGTGACGCAGAACGTCAATGCGGCGCCGGTTCAGGGGGCCGCCGTGCAGCCCCCCGCGCAGACCATCGTCATCGCACCGACCAACGCCGAGCAGGTGTACGTCCCGGCGTACAACCCTTCGGTGGTGTATGGCAGCTGGCCCTATGCGGAGTATCCGCCGGCCTACTATCCACCGCCGGCCGGCTGGGGCGTGGGCAACGCGATCCTGACCGGCATGGCATTCGCCGGCGGTGTGGCAGTGGTCAATTCGCTCTGGGGCTGGGCGCGTCCAGGCTGGGGGCGCGGCGACATCGACGTGAACGTCAATCGCTTCAACAACGTCAACGTGAACCGCAACCAGATCACCGGCAATCGCTGGCAGCACGACGTTTCGCACCGCCACGGCGTTGCCTACCGCAACGACAACGTGCGCGCACGCGTCGGCGGGAACCGGCCGGATGGCGGGCGCGATCGCGCCCAGGCGCGCGAGCAATTCCGTGGGCGGGTGGACCAAGCCGAGCGCGGTGAGGGCCTTGGTGGGAGGCGGCCGGAAGGCAATCGGCCGGGCCTTGGCGACCGCCGCCCTGGCGGCGATGGCGGTCGCGCTGCCCTGGGCGATCGCCGGGCCGGCGGCAGCGGCGACCGCCCCAATCTCGCCGATCGGCGCCCCGCGGGCGATGGGAACCGACCCGGACGCGGCGACCGGGCACACCAGAGTGGCGGGCAGCGCCCCGTCGCCCAGCACCGGCCGAGCGGCCGGCCCCAGGCCCGGCCAGCAGCTGCGCAACGTGCGCCGCAGGGGCTGCAGGGGGTGCAGCATGGCAGCCGGGATCGCGCCGCGGCGCAACGTGGCCACGCCAGCCGGCAGGGCCAGCCTGCTGCCCGCGCCCGTGCGCAGAACCGCCCCGCCGCCCATGGCGGCGGCGGTGGCGGAGGGCGCGCGGCCAATCGTGGCGGCGGGCGGCGTCGGTGAGGAAAACGGACATGACCCGCAGTTTTGCCGTTCTGCCGATCGCGGTTGCGCTGGTCCTCACGCTGCCGGTCCAGGCGCAGACGAATTCGCACAGCCAGGGCCAAAGCGAGCAGGCACGGCCGGCTGCGCCAAGGCCGATCGCGGCGCGCGCCTTCCCGTCGCCGGAGGCCGGGTTCACCGCCCTGGTTGCCGCGCTGCGCGCGAATGACGAGCGCGCGCTGCTCGGCATCCTTGGCACGGCCGGGCAGCGGCTCGTGCGGTCCGGGGATTCCGTTGCGGATCGCGCGGTACGAGGCCAGGTCGTCAGCGCCTACGACGCGACGAACGAGATCCTGAGGCCCTCGCCGGGGCGCGCGATCCTCCAGGTTGGCCCGGAGGGCTGGCCCTTGCCCATCCCGATGGTCGAGCGGGGCGGCGCTTGGCGCTTCGACGCTGCGGCCGCAACACAGGAGATCGTCGATCGGCGCATCGGCCGCAATGAGATCGACGCGATCGAGACGCTGCGCGCCATCGCCGACGCGCAGGATGAGTTTGCGCGGACGGCCGGCCGGCAGGGCGCGTTCAGCGCCTATGCCCGGCGCTTCTTCTCGACGCCCGGCCGGCGTGACGGGCTCTACTGGCCCAGCGCCGCAGGCGAGCCCGAAAGCCCGCTGGGGCCGCTCATGGCCGCGGCCAGCGCGGGCAGCTATGGCCGTCGGCAGGGTGGCGATCGGCCCCAGCCGTATCACGGGTATGTCTACCGAATCCTCGAAGGCCAGGGACCCGCGGCGCGCGGCGGTACGATGGATTATGTGGTCAACGGACGCATGATCGGCGGCTTCGCCGTCATCGCCTATCCGGCGCAGTACGGCTCGACCGGCATCAAGTCGTTCATGATCAGCCATGACGGCGTGGTGTGGGAGCAGGATCTGGGACCCAACACGGTGCGCGAGGCTGCAGCGATCAACCGTTTTGATCCGGGCGAGGGCTGGGAACGGTTGCGTGAATGACGCCCGCCGATGACGCCAACGCTATCCATGCGGCTGGGTGCTGACCAACAGGCGTCTCGCTTCATCCACACCGTATCCACCGCAAGTCCGACCCGGCGACATTGCTTGGCGTGACGGTATCGGCATGCTGTGTTTTCCGCGGGCTGCTCCTGAAGCGCGCGATGGTCCGCGGCCGGCACCACCTCCTCGCCAGCCGCCATGGCGTTGAAGGCGCCATGGGCGACGAGCCCGCGCCAGGTGAAGAGCAGGGTCGAGTTCAGGCAGTGGCGGCGTGCGACAAGGCTGACCGAGCCGCCCGGCTCCAGGCTCTCTTCGACCATTCGCATCTTCTCAGCAGCGTCCCGCGCCAGCGCCAGCGGGCTCCTCCTCCGTCAGCTACAGGTTCACTTCGCCATCGGGCGCGAGCGTCCAGCCTGTCACGGAGGCGGGAGAAGGCGTCAGGGGTTCCTACGCAGCCGTAACCCCCCACCCAGGGACGCAGCCGCAGCGCCGAGAGGTCGGCCTGCATAACCACCGGCGGGCTGGCGGCCGGCTCGGAAAAGACGGCGCGCATCCACTTGAATTGAAGCCCCCCGTGGATGGGAGCCGATGATGGTGACGTCGCAGCGGAGATTATCGGAGGTGAGCTTGGCGGCTGACAGCGCGGGTTCGTCGCCATGGGTGTCAATCGGCACGCGAGCGGGACCCCGGATCGGCGCGCAAAAGGGGGCTCTGACTCACATTCCGTGCAAATGAACCGACGACAGCATGGGTGGCGCGCAGATGGTGAACCCGCACGATAGGTTTTCGCCATGTCCGGTCCCGATCTGCATGAGGTCATTCCGGTCGGGCTGCTGCTCGACGAGGTCGAGATCAGCAGCACGCGCATCGCCATGACCGTGCGAAGCGCTATGCCGGCGGGCTGCTGTCCCGGCTGCAGTGGCCGGTCAGCGCGGCTCCACAGTCGCTACACGCGCCGCCTGCTGGCTCTCCCCTCGCACGGCCGCACGGTCGAGCTGCGGGTCGCCGTCCGCCGCTTCCATTGTCCCGATCGCGCCTGCCCGCGCCAGACCTTCGTCGAGCGGCTCGATGGGCGCAGCGCGCCTGGATGGGCACGACGGACCTCCCGGCTGGAGGATCTCGTGCATCGGCTCGGCATCGCGCTGGGCGGCCGCCCCGCAGCCAGCCCGGCCCGGCGCCTCATGCTACCGGTCAGCAAGGACACTCTGCTTCGCGTCGTGCGGGGAAGCGCGCCCGCCACCGAGCCCGGCGCGCACATCATCGGCATCGATGAATGGGCGTGGTGGCGCGGCCAACGCTACGGCACGATCATCTGCGACCTCGGGCGACGGCGCGTGATCGACCTCCTGCCCGACCGTGAGCCTGCAACCGTGAAGGCTTGGCTGTCGTCCTACCCAGGCATCCGCGTCCTGGCGCGGGATCGTGCCGGCGGCTATGCCGGCGCGATCACCGCGGCGGCACCATTGGCGGTGCAGGTCGCCGATCGGTGGCACCTGATGGAGAATGCCAGCGCCACCTACCTGCAAGCCGTCAGAAGCGAGATGGGACCGATCCGCCGCGCCTTCGGTGCCGGCGTCGTTGATCCCGACCTGCTCAGCGCCGCCGAGCGGCTCCAGCATGAGGGCTACCTGCGTCGGTGCGAGGAGAACAGCGCCATGCGCGCGATGGCCAGCGCGGGAACCGCGATCAAGGAGATCGCCCGGCGCACCGGACGGAGCCGCAAGCTGGTCCACGCCGTGTTGCGCATGCCGACGACGAAGTCTTCCGCAACCGCCAGAGCAGCCTGGCGCCACGGCTCGTCGCGCTCGACGAGGCGTGGTCTGCCGGCTGCCGCAACGGTGCGGATCTCTGGCGGTGCCTGCGCGGCCAGGGCTTCGGTGGCAGCCTGCGGGTCGTCGGCGAGTGGGCCACGCGTCGGCGACGAAGCGAACAAACTGACAGTGCCGTTGCTGAGAGGCTGCCGCCTGCGCGGATCATCGCCTGCACCATGTTGACCAGTCGCAGTCGCCTGACGGCGGCGGAAGCGGTCATGGTGGCGGCCGTCGAAGCGGCGGTGCCAAGGCTGGCGACCGCGAGAGCCCTCGTCGATCGCTTCCACTGCATGGTGCGCGGCCGGACCCCGGAGACGCTGCACGACTGGGTGGAAGAAGCGACGACGAGCATGCTGGCGGCGTTCGGCCGCGGCATCTGCGCCGACCTGGCCGCGGTAAGCTGGACCTGCTCCGCGCACGACTGATCCCTCACGCATGACCAGCGCGTCCTGTACGGAAAGTGAGTCAGAGCCCTTTTTCCACGCCAATTCACAGCGGGGCCTGCACGCTCCGTCCTCGTCACGGACTTCGTCTCCTGCCTCAGGGCGGAGATCGAAGCCTTTGGGCGCGAGGTGCAGCAACGAGTGTGAGGTCTAGGCTTGCGGCCAGCGGTGATGGAGTTCGTCGATGACGAAGGCGTGCCGGTGACGGAAGCCTTGCGCCTCGGCCGCAGGGGCAGCGTATGCCGTCTGGAGGTGGGGATGGCCGGCCTGGAGGTCGGCATGGTGATGCTCAACCTCCTCCGGGTCCTGCCGTGGCCACAACGCGGCAGCCGCGGCAATGCCCACAACCGCGAGCAGCGCCAACACGAGGAAGGTCGACGCGAGTCCAATCGCTGCGCCAAGGCTACCGGCAAGTGGGTAGGTCACCAGCCAGCAGGCGTGGCTGAGCGCAAACTGCGCGGCGAACAGCGCCGGCCTGTCGCCGGCATGCGCCGACCGTCGCAGCAGGCGCCCGCTTGGCGTCAGCACCAGCCCGTTGCCCAGGCCCAGCAGCATCCAGACCGGCAGCAGCGCCGGCCATGACGGCACCAGGGGCGCGAGAAGCAGCCCCGCGACCAGCACCGCGGCACCGGCCAGCATCGCGGTTCGGTCCGTCATCCGCTCGCCGAGCAGGCGCGGCAGGGCGAGTGCGGCGACCATGGAGCCAAGCCCATAGGCCGCCAGCGTCCAGGCCACCTCGCGCTCGCCGAGGCCGAAGCCGGCCCGGACCAGCACGACGGTGTTGACGATCACCATTGCGCCCGCCGCCGCCACGGACAGGTTCAGCGCCAGCAGGCCGCGCAGCCGCGGCGTGGCGAGATAGATGCGCGCGCCGCGCGTCGTCCGGCCCCAGGCGCCCTCATCCGTCGTGGCCGGCTTGGGGGAGGGCAGCACGACAGAAAGCACCAGCACGGCCGAAGCCAGGAAGCCTAGCGCATTCAGCCCGAACAACCAGTGGAAGCCGACCAGCCCCAGCAGGGCGGCAGCGATGGCGGGGCTCGCCAGCGCCTCAAGGTCGTAGGCCAGGCGCGAAAGCGACAGCGCCTTGGTGTACTCCGCCTCCTCCGGAAGAATGTCGGGGATGGTCGCCTGGAAGGTCGGCGTGAAGGCGGCCGATCCCGTCTGCAGCACGAAGATCAACACATAGACCTGCCAGATCTCGGTGACGAAGGGCAGGCACAGCGCGACGGCGGCACGCAGCACGTCGAGTGCCACCAGCAGGCTGCGGCGCGGCACCAGATGGACAAAAGCGCCGGCGACTGGCGCGATGCCGACATAGGCAATCATCTTGATCGCCAACGCCGTGCCGAGCACCGCACCGGCATCGACACCTGCGAGGTCGTAGGCGAGCAGGCCGAGCGCCACGGTCGCGAGCCCGGTCCCGAGCAGCGACAGCACCTGGGCCAGAAACAGGTGGCGGTAGGTTCGATTGGAGACCGGGCTCAGCATGTGACCTCATCCTTCGCAGAGCTTCGGGCGCGGCCCTGCTTCGCCCGCGTGCCAGCTTGTCCTATCCGCCGCCGAGTGCACCGCCGCCGGGCCGGCGCAGCACCGCAACGCGGGACGCCTTTGGCTGCGCCAGCACCTTGTCGATGCGTCGGCCATCCATGTCGACGACCTCCCACCGCCACCCGAGGCCATCCGCCTGCGCGCCGGCTTCGGGGATGCGGCCCATCAGGTGCAGCACGAGGCCGCCGATGGTCTGGTAGCTCCGCGGCTCCGGCGGCTTGATGCCGAGCAGGTCGGCGGCCTCGTCCAAGGGCATGGCGCCTGCCAGCAGCCAGGAGCCGTCGTCGCGCTGCACGGCAGGCTCATGCGCTTCCTCGGCCTCGGCACCGAAATCGCCGATGATCGTACCCGTCAGGTCGGTCGGCGTGACCACGCCCTCCATGTGCCCGTACTCGTCGTGGACGAGTGCCATGGGAACCTTCGACTCACGCAGCACACTCAGCACGGAGAGCGCCTCCGCCGTATCGGGGACCACCGGCGTCAGGCGCATCAAGCCACGCGGATCCAGGGTCTCGTCCCGCGCCAGCGCCGCCAGAAGGTCGCGCACGCGCACCACGCCGAGGATCGCGTCGATCGAGCCGTCGCCGACTGGCAGGAGGCTGTGGCGGGCGGTCAACACGATCTCACGCCAAGCGGCCTCGCCGGCGCGCAGATCGAGCCAGTCCACCTCGCCGCGCGGCGTCATCACCGCGCGCACCGGGCGGCTGCCAAGGCGCAGCACGCCCTGGATCATGCGCTGCTCGCTGCTCTCGATGCTGCCGTGCCGCTCGGCCTCGGCGATCAGCGTGCGCACGTCGTCCTGCGTCACCTTCTCCTCCGGGTCGTCGGTCTGGCCGAGCAACCGGAAGATGAGGTTCGTCGAGGTATCCAGCAGCCAGACCGCCGGCGCGCCGACCCGCGCGACGATGGTCATCGGCGGCGCCACCAGGCAGGCGAGCGCTTCCGGCCGGCGCAGCGCGAAGCGCTTCGGCACCAGCTCGCCCACCACGATCGAGAGGTAGGTCACCAGGGCGATCACGGCGCCGAATCCGACCGGATCGGCTACCGCCGGGGGCACGCCGAGGCCGGCGAGCCACCGGCCTAGCGCGCCACCCAGCGTGGCGCCGGAGAAGGCGCCTGCGACGACGCCCACCAATGTGATGCCGATCTGGACCGTGGACAGGAACTTGCCCGGGTCCTCGGCCAGGGCAAGCGCCGCCCTCGCACCCGCTCGCCCCTCCTCAGCCATCGCCCGGAGCCGCGGGCGGCGTGCCGAGACGATGGCGAGTTCGGACAGCGCGAAGCAGCCGTTCAGCAGCACGAGCGCAAAGACGATGGCAAGGTCCAGCATCGCTGGCGGTGTCTCCCTGTCTTTTCGCCGATCAGCTTACGGCATGACGTAGCGCGCCTGGACGGTATGGCCGTCCGGCATGCGGCCGGTGACCACCACGCGCGCGCCGCTGGCCATCGGCGTCTCCAGCGTGGCGGAGAAGCCGTCGCCGCTCGCCGTCAGAGCCGCCGTGCGGTTCGCCTGGCCTTCCTGGATCACCATCCGCACCGTGGCGCCTGCGCGCGGCGGCGCCACGCGGCCGTGGTTCACCAGGTAGACGCGGATCGCCGCGCCGTTGGCGACCAGCTCCACCTCGTGGCCGTCGCTGCCGGCGAGCAGGCCGCCATTCGGGCCGCGTCGCTCCCGCTGCTGCGCCAGCGCAGGCGTGGCGAAGGCAACGGCCATGCCGGCCAGGATCATGCGTCGTTTCATCGAAGGCTCTCCTTTCGGGTTCAGAAGGTGGTGGCGGGGCGCAGCGCGCCGGCCTCGGCCGCCGCATCGCGCGCGGCCAGGAGGCGTTCGAGCGGACGTCGCCCGAACAGCAGGAACAGCACCGGCGTCAGCACCGCATCGAACAGCGTCGCGGTGACCAGCCCGCCGAAGATCGTCACCGCAACGGGGTGCAGGATTTCCCGACCTGCCTCGCCGGCGCCGATCATCAGCGGCACCAGCGCGAGCCCGGCCGAGAGCGCGGTCATCAGGACCGGCCCCAGCCGCTCCAGCGTCCCGCGGATGACGAGGCCGGGCCCGAAGGTCTCGCCCTCGTGTAGCGCCAGGTTGATCCAGTGCGAGACCTTCAGGATGCCGTTACGCGCCGCGATGCCGGCCAGCGTCACGAAGCCGATCATCGAGGCGACCGAGAGTGGCTGCCCCGCGATCCATAGCGCCGCAACCGCACCCACGAGACCCATCGGGACCACCGCGAGCACGATCAACGCGAGCACGAGGGAGCGGTAGCGCTGCCACAGAACCAGCAGCACCAGCAGCGCCGAGACGGCGCCGAGGATGGCGATGGCGCGGCTTGCCGCCTCCTGCGCACGGAAGGTGCCGTCCAGCAGGATACGGATGCCGGGTGGCGGCGCGGTCTCGGCCACCAGCCGCGCGAGGTCAGCGGCGAGTGCCGCCATGTCGCGCGAGCCGTCGCCATTCGCATAGACCACGATGCGCCGCGCACCATCCTCGCGCAGGATCTGGTTCGTCACCGAGGTCTCGATGACTTCGGCGAGGCGCTCCAGCGGCACCGCGCCATGCGGGGTCGGCAGCAGCAGCCCGCGCAGCGCTGCCGCGCCGCGTTGCTCGTCCGGCAGGCGCAGCACGATCTCGGTCCGCCGCGCGCCGTCAGCAAGTGCGCCAAGCACGCGCCCGCCCGCCAGCGCCTCGACCGCCGCGGTGACCGCCTGCGGTGTCAGCCCGTGCAGCGCCGCGGCCGCGGGATCGACGCGGATCTCGACCTGCGGCACCAGCGTCTGAGTCTCGACATTGATGTCCACGAGGCCGGGAATGCCCCGCATGCGCGCACGCAGCCCCTCGGCCACGATCCGCGTCGCCTCCTGATCCTCACCGAAGACCTTGAGCGAGAGCGCCGCCCGCACGCCCGAGAGCATGTGGTCGATGCGGTGGCTGATCGGCTGGCCCATCACCACCGAGGCCGGCAGCACCGAGAGTCGCTCTCGGATCTCGGCGAACACCACCTCGCGCGGGCGGTCGGACCGGCGCAGCGTCACGTCGATCTCGGCCGCGTGCACGCCTTCCGCATGCGGGTCGAGTTCGGCGCGTCCGGTGCGGCGGCCCACGCTCACGACCTCGGGCACCTGCATCACCAGGCGCTCGGCGATCAGGCCAAGGCGCTGGCTCTGCTCGAGGCCGATGCCCGGCTCGAAGCGCATGCCGACCAGGGCGGTGCCCTCGTTGAAGGGCGGCAGAAAGGCGCGGGGCAGCAGCACCGCACCGACCGCCGCCAGCACCACCGTGCCCACCACGCCGCCGATCACCAGGCGCGGCCGGCGGAAGGCGCTGTCCAGCACGCGCGCCTGCCAGCGCTTTAGCGCACGCAACACAGGCGTGTCGCCATGCGCGCGCTTTGGCACCTTCACCAGCAGGAAGCTGGCCAGTGCCGGCGTGACGGTGATGGAGACCAGCAGGGAGGCGAGGATCGAGACGATGTAGGCGACCCCGAGCGGCACGAACAACCGCCCCTCGAGCCCCGCAAGCGCGAACAGCGGTAGCAGCACCAGCACGATGATGAAGGTCGCGTAGAGGATGCCCGAGCGCACCTCCTGGCTGGCCCGTGCGATCACCACCAAGGGCGGCAGTGGATCGGGCCGCTCCGCGTTCTGGCGCAGGCGGCGCAGGATGTTCTCCACATCCACCACCGCGTCGTCCACCAGCTCGCCGATGGCGATGGCGAGGCCGCCGAGCGTCATGGTGTTCAGCGTCAGCCCGAAGGCGTCGAAGACCAGCACCGTCACCAGGATCGAAATCGGGATGGCAGTGAGTGAGATCGCCGTCGCCCGCCCGTTCAGCAGGAACAGCGCGAGCACCAGCGTGACCGCGATCGCCGCCTCGATCAGCACGATGCGAAGGTTGCGGATCGAAGTCTCGATGAAGTCGGCCTGGCGGAACTGGATCTGGTTCGCGGTCACGCCGGTGGGCAGCGTGGCCTGGATTTCGGCAAGCCGCGCCTCGACCGCGCGCGTCACCGGCAGGGTGTCCGCGGTCGGCGCCTTCTGGACGCTGAGGATGACGGCGGGCTGGCCGTTGAAGCCGGCATCGCCGCGGCGCGTTCGGGTGGCGAAGTCCACCTCGGCAAGCAGGCCGAGCGGCACCGCGCCGCGCGGGGTCGCCACCGGCAGGGTGCGCAGCGCCTCGAGATCCGGTGTCGGCGACCTGGCGCGCAGAACGAATTCCACGCCGCGGCTCTCGACGAAGCCGCCGCCGGCCGAGGCCCCGGTACGGGCGACAGCCTGCGCGATCGCCTCCATGCCGATGCCGGCCTCGGCCAATGCTGCCATGTCGGGGTTGATGCGGATCTGCCGCACGGCGCCGCCGATCGGGTTCACCTGCACCACGCCAGGGACTTCGAGCAGGCGCGGGCGCACCTGTCCCTCCACCACGTCGCGCAGCGCGGCCGGATCAAGCCCGGGCGCGGTCACCGCGAGCAGCAGGATCTCGCCCATCACCGTGCCGATTCCGCCCATCTGCGCCGTCAGCCCCGGCGGCAGGCGGCCCTGCAGGCGGGCCAGGCGCTCCGCCGTCTCGGCGCGTGCCGCCGTCAGGTCGGCGGACCATTCGAACTCGGCGAGCACGATGGACAGGCCGGGCGCCGAGGTGGAGCGGATGCGCGCCAGCCCCGGCGCGCCGCGCAGCGCGGCCTCCACCGGCGCGGTGACCAGCCGCTCGACCTCGGGTGGGGCGAGGCCCTCGGCCTCGGTCATGATGGTGACGGAGGGCCGCGTCAGGTCGGGGAAGACGTCCACCGGCACGCGCGGCAGGACATAGAGGCCATAGGCGACAAGCAGCGCCGCCGCCGCCAGCACCGCGACGCGATGCCGGAGGCTGGCCGAGACCAGAAAGTTGAACATGCCGGCCCCCTCAGCGGATCTGGTTCACGAGGAGGGCACCCTGCACGAGCACCTGCTCGCCGGGTTCGATGCCGGCGAGGATGGCGACGCGCGTCGCATCCAGCGACTCGAAGCGTACGACGCGCGGCTCGAACAGCTCGGGCTCGGCGTGGCGGAACACCACAGGCAGGCCGTTCGGCGCCTGCACCACGGCGTCCCGCGGCAGGATGATGGCGGTGCGACGCTCGGGGAGTTCGACCACCACCTGCACGCGGGGGCCGATCTCGAGGCCGTGGTCGGCGGCGCGTGGGGCGAAGTCGAGCAGCGCGGCCTGGCCGCGCAGCGCGGGCGCCCGGCCGAGCAGGGCGGCCGGCACCGGCGCCATGCCGCGGGCCTCGACGCTGGCGGCGGCACCGGGCGCGAGCGCCAGCGGCGCGAAGGCCTCGGCCTCGATCCGCACGCGGGCGGGGTCGAGGATTTCCACCAGCGTCTGGCCCGGCGTCACCGCCTGGCCCTGGGCCAGGACGACAGTCGCGATCACGCCATCGGCGGGGGCGCGCAGCGTCTCCGCCCCGGCGATCTCGCCGGGAGCGGCGGTGAAGGGCACCACGAGGGCGAGCGCATCGCCCGCGCGCACCGCCTGGCCACGCCGTGGCAGGGCGCCGTCGATCGCCACGATCCGCCCCGCGGTCGCGGGCTGGACGACGGCCTGCGCGTCCGGGCTCGGCAGCACGCGGCCGAGGAGAGTGACATGCCGCGCGGCCTCCTCCGGCGCGACGCGCCGGGTCCGCAGTTCCAGCAGGCGCTGTGTGGGTTTCGGCACGAAGACCAGCCCGTCGGCGCGGCGGCGCGGCGCGTCACCATCCTCGGCGGTGGCCGTCTCGGGGCCATGCTGGTGGTCCGGGCCACCCGGCCCCGCCGCCACGGGCGATGCGGCCAGCAGCGCGACCGCCAGCGCGGCGACACCGGCGCGGCGACGGCCGAACAGGAAGCCGACAACAAGTGCGCCGATGCCGGTGGCGGCGAGGGCGATGAGCACGGTCTCAACCGAGACGCGGCGGTGCAGGAAGTCACTCAGGGCGTGGGAGTGACCATGGGCCGCAGCGGGTGCGCCCGCCCCGCCGGGGACGCGGATGGTGCCGACCAGCAGGTCGGGCGCGGGGCCGCCGATGGTGGCGAGCACCTCGACCTCTCCCGTGCCGAGCGCTTCGGCCGGGATGCGGAAGGTGCCGTCCGGCTGCGGCTCGGCCCGCACGGTCCGGCCGGCGATATCGAGGTCGAGCGTGGCGCCCGAGGCCGGCGCGTTGTCGTCCTGGCGGTCGAGGTAGAGCGTCAGCGCGCCGCCCTTGAGGATTCCGACGAGCTGCCAGGCCTCCGAGACAGCAACGAGCCTTGGGCTCTGCGGCAGGGCCGTGGTGGTGGGTTCCGGACCATGCTGGTGGTCAGGGCCGCCAGGACCAGCAAATGCAGGTACGGTAATCAGCAGTGAGCAGAGGGCAAGGCAGCGCAGCCCGGCATGGGCGCGCGACAGCAGATGACGCATGGGAACTCCACGGAAAATGACGCAGGACGGCGCGGAAGCGCCGGTGGCTCAGGCGAGCGCTGCGTCGATCCGTGGTGGCCGATCGGGGTGGTCAGATTGCGCTCCGACCAATCCTGCCGTGAAGGTCCAGGTTGGCGATCCACCTAGGGCGCGGTGGACCAGGCCGGAGACGGCGGGAAGCAGAAAAGCGACGCCATGGGCATGGTCGGCCAAAAGACCGTCCGGCCCATCATGCTGGTGCGTCGGGCCGTCGCCATGGCTATGGCGGCCTTCAGCACCGAAAACCTGCACCGATGCTTCCGCGGGGTCTGCGGTGTTGCTGGCGAGCCATTCACGCTCGGCCTGAAGTGCTGCAAGCCACGCGCCCGCCGGGTCGGAACCAGCGCCATGCGCCCAGGCATGCCCAACCTGGCCCAAAAGCCCCGTCAGGAGCATCAGGGCCGCGAGCACAAGCCGAACACGACGGGCCAAGCGAAATGTCACGGATTGGCGCGTAGCATTGGCGCGCCGCGCCTGTCCATCGCGGAGCCTATCGCTCCTCCGGGGGGCGGATGTGGCGGAAGGCCCACAGCAGCGCCAAGTCATAGGCGATCTTGAGCACGCCGCAGATGATGAAGGGCGTCGCCTGCCACCCGGCCGCAAACATCGCCCCGGCAATCGCCGGGCCCGCGGCCGCGGCCAGACTGCGCGGCACGGCGGTGAAACTCGCCGCGGCGGTGCGTTCGGGCGGCGTCACCACCGCCATGACATAGGAGGTGCGCGTCGGCACATCCATCTGCGACAGCGCCGAGCGGAGCAGCAGAAGCCCCAGCGCCCACTCGATGCCAGGCGCGAACATCGCCGCGATCAGGCAGAGGCTCGATGGGATGTGGTTGAAAACCATGGTGTTGATCAGCCCGATCCGCCCGGCGAGCCAGGCCGCGACCGGGAAGGAGAAGGCCGAGAGCACCCCCGTCCAGAAGAAGAACAGGCCTGCCTGCGCCAGAGAGAGGTCGAAGCGCTCGAACAGCCACAGCGCGAGCAGCGCCTGTACCGCGAGGCCGCCGGCGAAGCTGTCCACGCTGAACAGCGCTGCCAGCTTCAAGACGATGCCCCGCGACGGGCCGAGCGGTGCATGGGCGGCCTGCCGCGCCTCGGGCGGTAGACGCGGCAGGGCGCGATAGGCCAGCCAGCAGGCAACGCCGAGCACGGCGTAGAGTAGGAATGCGGAACGAAATGCCGCCAGCTCACCCAGGCCGAGCGCCTTGAGACCATCCGCCCCGCCTGCAGCCAGTGCGCCGCCGGCGGCGGCGAAGGAGCCCACGAAGCTGTAGCGCGCGAAAACGGCGGTGCGCCTGCCGTCCTGCGCGGCTCGCGTCAGCATCGTCTGCTCCAGCGGCGCGAAGACGCTCACGCTGCCGGCCGATGGGTTGATGGTACCGACCAGGGCGATAGCCATCAGCATGGCGAGGCCGGTCGCGAAGACGAAGCCCAGGCCGGTCGCGGTCATCAGCCCGGCGGCCAGCAGCAACAGCACGCGCGGATCGGCGCGCGCGCCGAGCAGGCCTACCCCCAACGTCATCAGCGCCGATCCGAGTAGCGCCACGGTCGAAACGGCGCCGATCTCCGCCGCGCCATAGCCCAGCGCCAGGAACCAGGCCGGCAGCAGAACTGCGACCAGGCCGTCGCCAAAATCCCGGAAGCCGCGCGCCCAAAGAATGCGGCGCATGGCGTATCTGGCTTCGTGCTCCGGAAGCGGGGTCATGGCGTGGTGGGGCGCAACACCCCGAGCACCGCGGCGGCGATGCGCTTTGGACGTTCCCCCAGGCCGAAGCAGAGCGCGGGATCATCCCGCGGGTCCACCTCGACGAGCTTGGCGCCGGCGCGCACGCGCACGCCGTCGCGCACCAGGCCGCGCAGCACCCCAGGCATGGGTGTTGGAATCGGCGTGCCGTCGAGCGTGCCGATGCGGCAAGACGAGACGTGTTCGCCAATCCTGTTTGTGGTCCGGAAAACGCCGTCCACGGCGGCGTAGATCGTTCGCTCGCGCCCGGCGCCGCCGATCGGGCGTGGTTCCCCACGCAGCGGCAACGTGGCCCCCACCGCGACCACCTCCCCCAACGCCTCCCAACTGGTCTCGATCGCGACATGGCAGTTGGTGCCCACCACGAAGCCTGGACCGAGCCCAAGCGCCAGCGGCGCCGCCCCCCGCAGATCCTCGGGGATGGCGCGCTTGCGCATTCGCGCATCCACCACCGCGCCCCAACGCGCAGCGGCGAGCGCCTCCTCAACCTCGCTGGTGAGGAAGGGAAGGACGCCGTGCGTGGCCCAGAAGGCCCGCAGCGATCCTGGCGTGTCCGCACGACGCGCGGTCACGCCGGCAAGGCTCGTCTCCCTGTCGAAGAAGGCGTCGGCGAAGGCCATCCCCCGTCGTGGCGTTGCTGGCGGTAAATGGCCGTCCTGCAGCGCGACGTTGAAGCCGGCCGTGTACAAGGCATGCGCGACGGCCGAGCCTACATCGCCAGCGCCGAGCACGAGGACCGGCGCGGACGCGTTCAGCCCTTTCACAGCAGCTTCAGCAGATGCAGGACGACGCCAGCAGCGGCGGTGATGCCGAGTGTGCGCAATACCCCCTGCTTCAGCCGGAACAGCGCAACCGCCGCCAGAATGGCCAGCGATACGGCCGCAAGATCAAGGCTGGTCGGCACCGGCAGCCCGACAGCCACAGGTCCGAACCGAACATCCACCAGGTCGCGGAACAGGACGCGCAGCCCAAACCAGACGGCCAGGTTGGCGACGACGCCGACGACCGCCGCGGTGATGGCGGCCAGCGCGCCCGACAGCGCCCTGTTGTCCTGCAGCTTCTCGATGACCGGCGCGCCAAGGAAGACGAAGGCGAAGCACGGGGCGAAGGTCACCCAAAGCACGAGCAGCGAGGCGATGATGCCACCGCCGAGGCCGCTCAGCCCCTCCGGTGCGCGGAAGCCAGCCATGAAGCCCACGAACTGCAGCACCAGGATAAGCGGCCCGGGCGTAGTCTCGGCCAGACCAAGACCGGCCAGCATCTCCGTGGCGGACAGCCAGCCATAGGCCTGCACCGCGTCTTGCGCGACATAGGCGAGCACCGCGTAGGCGCCCCCCACCGTCACCACCGCCATCTTGGAGAAGAACCGGGCGATGTCGGCATAGGTTCCGCCGACCACGGCCATCAGCACGGCGACCGGCACGAGCCACAGCGCCATCGCCACCATGCCCGCCTTGCGCGCATCCGCCGCGAGCCGCGCCGGCCGCCCCGGGTCGGCGGCCAGTACGGCGTCGATCAGCGCCACAGCATTGCCCTTGGCCTGGCCGTGACCACCGGCCGAGAAATGGCCAGGCGCCAGATAGCCGATGATGCCGGCGGCCAGGACGACGGCCGGAAAGGGCAGGTTGAGGAAGAACAACGCGACGAAGGCCGCACCCGCCAATACCCAGGCGACCCGGCCCTTCAGGGCACGGCGGCCGATGCGCAGCAGCGCCTCGACCACCAGCACCAGCACCGCGCATTTCAGTCCGAAGAACAGCGCCGCGACCAGCGGCACCTCACCGAGCGTCGCGTAGATGACCGACAGCGCCAGCATGACCGCGGCGCCGGGCAGGATGAACAGCAGTCCGGCCGCGAGGCCGCCCTTCACGCCATGCATGATCCAGCCGAGATAGGTCGCCAATTGCTGCGCTTCCGGCCCCGGCAACAGCGTGCAGAAGTTCAGCGCCTGGAGGAAACGCCGCTCGCCGATCCAGTGGCGGTCATCCACCACCTCCCGGTGCAGCAAAGCGATCTGCCCGGCCGGGCCGCCGAAGGATAGCAGGCCGATCTTGAGCCACACACGCACCGCCGCGGCGAAGGAGGGCAGCCGGGTCAGCGCTGCCGCCGCCTCCGCCGATGGGGCAGGCGCAGTCGTATCCGTCGTGCTCATGCCTTGGCTCCCGGCGCCGGCCAGTTGTGAGTTTCGCCGGTGGCGTCGCGCGCCCAGCGATAGAATGCGTCATAGAGGCCCATCGCGGCGTCGAGCTGCGCCAGGTCATCCCGGTACATGCGTGACAGGCCGAGTGAGACGGCGAGAAGTCCTGCCGCTTCCGGCACAAGATCGAGGCGAGCGGTATCGGCGGCTCGCACAATGGCCGCCAGGCGCAGCAGCGGTTCGGAGCGAAGCCCGAACTGCTCGATCATGACGTCGAAGGTGCAGAGCTCACCCTGATGGCTCCAGAAGACGCCCTCGATGTCGAATGGCGTCGCACCGAAGCGCTCGGCCACGGCCTCCACTTCGGATGGCGCGACGAACAGGAATACGGCATCAGGATCGACAAAGCGGCGGATCAGCCAGGGACAGGCGATGCGGTCGATCTTGGGCCGCGCGCGGGTGACCCAGAGTGTGCGCCCGCGATCGTCCCGCCTCGGCACGTGGTCGGGCTTTACCAGGGGTCCACCGGCGGCAGCCCAGGCCAGGAAGCCGCCTTCAAGCGCTTCAGCCCGGTGTCCCGCATACCGAAGCCAGGCTGCAACGCCTTGGCTCAGCTTCAGGCCTCGCTGGCATACGACGGCGATGTTCCGGTCGGGGAAATCGTCCGCCCAGGAGGCAACCGACCGGAAGTCGCGCCTCACTGCCCCCGGCAGCGCCCGGGGATCCCGGGCGAAGTCCTCATCCGTGCGGACGTCGATGACGACCGGCGCATCCGGTGTCCCGGCGAGCCGAATGAGTTGCGCAACTGTGATGATATCGGGGCTCGGCATAATGCGTCCTCTCCTGATGCGCGAAGCGCGGGAGCATGGACGCGATTCTTGGGCCGAAGCCTCACGGGGCGATCGCGGATGACCCCTTACCGATAGGATGCGCAGCACGGCAGTCAGCGTCAAGGCCGTGTCGCGTCACCGTATCCGCCTTCTACCTATAGCGTTCTGTCGATCGCATCCGCAGAGAAGGTTGGATTTGTTTTCCCACTGCTGCTCGAATCGGCGTCGCATCCCTAGCCTCTATTCTACGACAGGCGTCGGTACGAGCGGCGGGTCTGGCAATTGGAGGGTAGCGGATCGCTGCGAAGCGAGGCCGTTTGGACAACGGGCAATGGCCTCCTGCCGGGTCAATCCAATCGCGTTGACCGCAGCCGAAGTGCATTCCCGACCACGCTCACCGACGACAGCGCCATCGCCGCCGCCGCGATGATGGGAGACAGGAGAATGCCAAACATCGGATACAGCACGCCTGCGGCGATCGGCACGCCGGCCGCGTTGTAGGCAAAGGCGAAGAACAGGTTCTGCCGGATGTTGCCCATCACGGCCTCGGACAGATGCCTCGCCCGCACGATCCCCATCAGATCGCCGCCGAGCAGGGTGATGCCCGCGCTTTCGATCGCAACAGCGGTGCCGGTGCCCATGGCGATGCCAACCTCGGCTGCCGCCAATGCCGGCGCGTCGTTCACGCCGTCGCCCGCCATCGCCACGCGACGTCCCTCAGCCTTCAGCTTTTCGACGATGCGCTGCTTGTCCTCGGGCAGGACCTCCGCCTCGACCTCGGTGATGCCAAGCCGCCGTGCCACGGCCTCCGCCGTCGTCCGGTTATCGCCGGTGAGCATCACCACCCGGACGCCTTCCTTCGCAAGGCCTGCCAACGCTGCCGCCGTCGTCTCCTTCACAGGGTCTGCCACGGCGACGATCCCGAAGGCGCGGCCATCCACCGCCACGAAGAACACAGTGGCACCATCACCACGCAGACGCTCGGCCTCCGGCGTCAGGGCGCCGACATCCACCTTGGCTTCATCCATGAGCCGCGCGTTGCCAACGGCGACCTGGCGTCCCTCGACCATGCCGGTCACGCCACGTCCCATGGGCGCATCGAAGCCCTCGACAGGCGGCACGGCGATGCCGCGCTTCTCTGCTGCCCGCACGACGGCTTCGGCCAACGGATGCTGGCTAGGCCGTTCCAACCCCGCCGCCAGCCGCAACACGTCCTCCTCGGCTACACCCGGCGCCGGAATTACCGATACGACCTCGGGCCGGCCCTGGGTGAGCGTGCCGGTTTTATCCACCACAAGCGTGTCGATCCGCTCCATGCGCTCCAGCGCCTCGGCGTTCTTGATCAGCACGCCGGCCTGCGCGCCGCGGCCCACGCCCACCATGATGGACATCGGCGTCGCCAGGCCCAGTGCACACGGGCAGGCGATGATCAGCACCGTCACTGCGGCGACCAGCGCGAAGGCGAGGCGCGGCTCCGGCCCCCAAACCGACCAGACTGCGAAGGCGAGCAGCGCGATGCCCACAACCACGGGCACGAACCAGCCGCTGACCTGGTCGGCTAGGCGCTGGATCGGTGCGCGCGAACGCTGCGCGCCCGCCACCATGCGGACAATCTGTGCCAGCACCGTGTCCTGGCCAACGCGATCAGCGCGCATGACGAAGCTGCCCTGGCCGTTCAGCGTGCCGCCAACGACCTGATCGCCCACTGTCTTGGTGACCGGCACCGCCTCTCCCGTCACCAGGCTCTCATCGACGTTGGAGGCGCCCTCCAGCACTGCGCCGTCGAGCGGCACCTTGTCGCCCGGACGGACCCGCAGCCGATCGCCGACGACGATCGCTGCCAACGGCACCTCTTCATCCGATCCGTCTGCGCGCAGCCGCCGCGCCTGGGCCGGCGCGAGGTCGAGCAGTGCGCGGATCGCGCCGCCTGTCTGCTCACGGGCCCGGAGTTCTAGCACCTGGCCGAGCAGAACGAGCACGACGATCACCGCCGCCGCCTCGAAGTATACAGCCACCGAGCCATCGGCCGCGCGGAACGCTGCGGGGAAGACGCTGGGGGCCAGAGTCGCCACGACGCTGAACACCCAGGCGACACCGGTGCCGAGCGCGATCAAGGTGAACATGTTGAGGCTGCGGTTCACCAGGCTCTGCCAGCCGCGGACGAAGAACGGCCAGCCTGCCCAGAGCACCACGGGCGTCGCCAGCGCCAGTTGGATCCAGTTGCCGACGCGCGGCCCGCCGACGAGGTGCATCATCCCCGTCAGGTGACCGCCCATTTCCAACAGGAAAACCGGGACGGTGAGCACAAGCCCAATCCAGAAGCGCCGGGTGAAGTCCACAAGCTCCGGGTTGGGTCCTGTCTCGGCCGAGGGGGTTTCGGGCTCCAGCGCCATGCCGCAGATCGGGCAGCTGCCCGGCCCGGGCTGGCGGATCTGCGGGTGCATCGGGCACGTGTAGATGGTGCCTGGCGCGACGGCCTCCGCGCGCAGCGGCTCACGCGCCTGGAGATACCTGCCTGGTTCGGCGACGAACTTGGTGCGGCAGCCGGCCGAGCAGAAATGGTAGGCATGGCCAGCGTGTTCGGCGTGGTGCGCGGTCTTTGCCGGGTCCACCGCCATGCCGCAGACCGGATCCTTCACGGTGTCTGATCCTGCTGCATGCCCATGATGGTGTGCGTGGTGCTTGCCGCCTTGGGTTTCGCTGCCGTGATGCTCCATGTCCGCTCAACTCCTCAACGCGTGCTGGTTCTCACGACCGAAGGCCCGGCAGCGTTGCCGGAGGCGGCAACAGGATCCTCGGGAAGAAGGGGGCGAGCCCTACGCGGCCTCGCCCTCCCATCAGCGCGAGCGCGCCAAGAACGCGCGGAGCTCGGCGATCTCACGCTCCTGCTCGCGGATTACAGCTTCGGCCAGCCGGCGCATCTCCGGGTCACGACCATGCGCAAGCTGGACCCGCGCCATGGCGATCGCGCCCTCATGATGGGGGATCATGGAGGCGGCGAAATCGCGGTCCGCGTCACCGGTAAAGGTGATGGCCATGTCGCGATGCATCTTCTCGTTCGCGGCCATGAAGGCTGCGGTCGACGGGGAGGCCGCAGCTCCAGGAGCCGCAGCGCCGTGCTGATGCGGGTCAGTAGCCGCCGGCGCCTGCGCCGCACCACTCCCCGGCGTCTGGGCGCTCGGCATCATGCGCTGCTGCATGTGCTGCATGTGCTGCTGCATGCCGGGCATCTGGCCCATCATGCCGGGCTGTGCCGGCTGCGGTTGCGGCGCGGTGCCCTGCGCGATGGCGAAGCCTGCTGCCGAGACAGTGGCAAGGCCGGCAGCAAGGGCCAGTGAGCGAGCGAAGCGGTTCATGTGCTGGGTTCCTGTGGTTCGACTTCACCAACACTGACCCCCCGGCATGTCGCCAGCGTCACGCCGTCATGACAAAGCATGTCAGCGCGGGATCAGGCGGAGATGCGCTCGACCTGCCAACCACCATCGCGCAACGCCTTCTCCAGCCGCGCTGTGTCCACGGCCGACGTCACGGCCGCTTCCCGCGTATCCAGCTTGATGTCGATCTCCGCCTGCGGGTCGGCCTGCCGGAACGACGCTGTGACGCCCTTCGCGCAGCCGCCACAGTTCATGTTCGCGATCCGAAAGCGATGCATCACGCCCTCCTCATGGGTTCTTGTCTGACCGAGGAGGTGGTGACTCCCCCCATGGGAGGGTCAAGGGCTGCACGCGGCCCCTTCTTGGCTTCGGGGTTACCTTACGCTGGCGTGCCGCCGCGGAAGCGCATGAACACCGAGCGACCGCCACGCGCATCGAAGGCGACAACGTCATAGGTGTCGGGCGCCTGCCCGGGGACTTCCATGCCCGGCGAGCCAACCGGCATCCCCGGCACCGCGAGTCCGCGGATTCCAGCAGGGCGCTGTGCCAGCAGCCGGAGCACTGCCGCCGCCGGCACATGGCCTTCCAGGGCGTAACCACCGACCAGCGCCGCATGGCAGGACAGCAGATCAGACGGCGTGCCGAGCATGCGTCGCGCAGCCGCCACCGAGCGCACCACGTTGTCCTCGATCGGAAATCCGGCTGCCCGCATGTGGTCCACCCACCCGACACAGCATCCGCAATTCTCGTCCCGCCAGACCTGCAGGCGTGGAAGTGCCTCCGCCCATGCCCGCGTTGGCAGGGCCATGGCGGCCAAGCCTGCCGCCACAAAACTCCTTCGAACCATCATCGCGATACGCTCCCTCCGTTCTGTAGCCTCGGCAGGTGAACCAAGGCCAGCAATCCACCGCATGGTCGGTTGCTCAACTGCAAAGTGCCGCCGTGCTGTTCGACGGCGCGTCGCGCGATGGTGAGGCCGAGCCCGCTCCCACCCGTGCCCCGATTGCGGGACGTCTCGAGGCGCCGGAACGGCTCGAACACCATCTGCATGTCAGCCTCCGGGATCCCTGGGCCGTCATCTTCGATGCGCACCAGAATCTTCTGACCCTGGTCTTCGAGAACGACGCGCGCTCCGCCGCCATATTTCACGGCATTGTCGATCAGGTTCGAAAAGGCGCGCTTCAGGGTCACCGGGCTACAGACGAGCCTGGCCTGCGATGGGCCGGCATACGTCACGGCAGCCCCTGCATCGGCGGCCGCGTCGCACAGGGTCTCGATCATCGCCACGAGATCGGCCGGCTTGCGGGGTTCACTCTCGGTCTCGCCGCGCAGGTAGGCGAGGGTCGAATCGATCATCGCCTCCATCTCGTCGAGGTCGGCATCGATGGCGCGCGCCGCCTCGCCATCCTCGACGAAGCCGGCGCGCAGTCGCAGCCGCGCGATGGGCGTGCGCAGATCATGGCTGACGGCGGCCAAGGCCTGGGTGCGGTCGGCGATCAGCCGGTCGATGCGGCCCTGCATGCGGTTGAAGGCCTGCGCGGCGTGGCGCACCTCGCGAGGGCCTTCCTCAGGCACTGGCACCACCGGGCCCGGGCCGCCGAAGCGATCCGCCGCATCGGAGAGCGCGCGCAGCGGCCGCCCGATCAACCGCACCACCAGCAGCCCGAGCAGCAGGATCCCGACCCCCATCGCCGTGGTGGAGAGCAGCGTGGCGTGCTCCGACGCCGGTGGGCGGAAAAGGGCGGCCGAAAAATTGAGCCAGCTGCCATCCGGTAGCGGCAGCGCGCCGAGCAACTGGTGCCCCGCCATGCCATCCTCGCCATACCCGAGCCGCAGGCCCGTGATGTCGAATTCCGGCACAAGTTCGCCTAGCCGGCTGCGCAACGCCTCGATCCGGGCGCTGCTGGCCTGCACCGGCTGCACGGTCGCAGCCCGGGTCCAGTGCATGTCGAGGCTCGCGGTGGACAGCGCATGCGCGGTTCGGTCGCGTTCCTCGGTCGGCAGTTCGGCGACCGCGCGCTTGGCGGCGATGAGGCGCTCGGCGAGTTGCGCTTCCCGCGTTGTGCCAAGCACCGCCTCGGTGCCGATCTGGTGCAGCCACAGGCTGCCGAGATGGAAGGCCATAAGACCAACCAGCAGCACGAGCACGATGCGCCCGCCCAGCGTGTCCGGCAGCAGGCGGCGCAGCTGCTTCGTCATGCCCCGCGCTTCACGGGCGGCACCAGCATGTAGCCGGCGCCGCGCACTGTCTTGATGATGGAGGGGCTCTCGTCGGTCGGCTCCAGCTTGCGCCGAAGCCGGCTGACCATGACATCGACGGAGCGTTCGGTGCCGTTGAAGGCCATGCGGTTGCGGGCGAGATCCAGAAGTTGGTCCCGGCTCAGCACGCGCTGCGCGTGTTCGCAGAAGGCCAACAGCAGGTCGTACTCGCCGCCCGAGAGATCGACCGCTGTGCCATCCGGCGCGCTGAGCTCGCGCCGCCGCGTATCGAGACTCCAATCCGCGAAGAGGATGCGTTCGCCCGCCTGGCCGGCCATCGGCTCCCCCGCCTCGCCACGCGAGCGCCTCAGCAGCGCGCGCACGCGAGCCAGCAACTCGGCGCGCCCGAAGGGCTTCGGGATATAGTCGTCGGCACCGAGTTCGAGGCCGAGTACGCGGTCCGTCTCCTCGCCGCGCGCCGTTACCATGATGATCGGCACACCCGACTTGGCACGCAGTGCGCGGCATAGATCGAGGCCGGAAACGCCGGGCAACATCACATCAAGTAGCACGAGATCAACGGATGCGCCGGCCAGCACTTCCCACATCTCGCGGCCGTCGCGCGCGCCGGTGACGCGGAAGCCGTTCTGGCGCAGGAACTTGGCGATCAGCGTGCGCATCTCCCCATCATCCTCGACGACGAGGATGTGGGCTTCCTGCGGCAGGCTGTCGGGCGCCATCACGTCAATGATGCCGGTGGCCGCCCGGCATGGGGCCACCATGGTGCGGCGTGCCGCCGGAATAGCCCCGCAAGCGAGAATAGGCGGCAATCTGTTCCGCGTTCAGGAGCGCCGCCTGCGCCAGATGCGTGCGCAGATGCACATCCCGGATCTCGCCCTGCAGGACCGCGATGCGGGCCGTGCGGGCGGAAAGGTCGGCAGGCGTGATGCTGCGGTCGCTGAAGGCCCTGTCGAGCGCGCGCTCCTCCTCGATCACGCGGGCGCCAAGCGAACGCGCCGCTTCCTGCATCTCCGCCATCAGGCGCTGCGTCGCCGCGAGCTGCGCGGGTGTGAGCTGCATGGCGCCTGCCAGTTCGATAACATGGGCGGGGCCGGGCCAGCCGTTGAGCTCGGCGGCGAGCGCCAGGCCCATGCCGCGGCCGGCCAGCAGATCGGCCTGCTGCTCGGCCGACAGCGCGCGGATCGGGCGGTCCGTCATGCCGGTATAGGGCGAGGGTGTATGGGCCCAGACCGGACCCGCGACGAGCAGGGCCAAGGTCATCAGTGTCCTGCGCATCGGGGTCTCCTCAGTTCTGGTCCATGGGCGTGAAGCGTGCCTGCACGGGACGTTGGCCGGGCAGCGTCAGCGTGACAACTGCACGCATGCCGCGCGCGGCGGTGAAGTCACCCGTGCCCGTCAATACGTTCTCGCCCGTGGGCGCCAGCGCGATGGTGGCCTGGCGCCCTCCCGCAAGGATCACGGCCTGAGCCGTGGCGCCCGTGGCTGCAATTGGTCGGTCGGCGCCGTCGAAAAGGAACAGCCGCAGCGTGTTCCCTGCCGCCACCAGCTCTGCGTGGTTGGTGCCGATATCCACCTTCTGCCCGCCATTCGGGCCACGCCGTGGCTCGTGTGCGCGCGCGGTAAAGGGCACGAGGGTCAGGCTGGCAAGCAGCAGGCGGCGCGGGGTCATGTTGGGGGTCCTCATGGGTCAATAAGCCTCGGCCACCTTCAGCTCCTGCTGGACGACGCGCAGGCGCTCCAGGGCCGGGCGACCAAAGCGGTGGAACAGCAGCGGCGTCAGGAAGGTGTCGAGCAGAGTCGCAGTGATCAGCCCGCCGAAGATGGTCACGGCGACAGGATGCAGGATCTCCTTGCCCGGTTCGCTCGCGCCGATCATCAGCGGAATGAGCGCGAAGCCGGCCGAGAGTGCGGTCATCAGCACCGGCGTCAGGCGTTCCAAGCTGCCGCGGATCACAAGCCCCAGGCCCCAGCGCTCGCCTTCCAGCAAGGCGAGGTTGAGGTAGTGGCTGACCTTCAGGATGCCGTTGCGCGTGGCGATGCCGGCCAGCGTGATGAAACCGATCATCGAGGCCACCGAGAGCGGCTGCCCCGCGATCCAAAGCGCCGCGATCGCGCCCACCAGCGCGAGCGGCACATTACCCATGATGATCAGCGCCAGCACCGCCGATTTGTAACGGCTGTAGAGCACCATGAAGATCAGCGCCAAGGAGACGAGCGAGAGGCCAGCGATCAGCCGCGCCGCTTCTTCCTGGGCCTGGAAGGTGCCTTCCAGCGTGAAGAAGTAGCCTGGGGGCAGGCTGGCTGCGTCGATCTCGGCGCGGATGCGGGCGACGATGGCGGCCATGTCAGTGCCGTCGGTATTGGCCAGCACGACGATCCGGCGGCGGCCGTTCTCCCGCAAGATCTGGTTCGGGCCATCGGTGTCGCGCAGCTCTGCCAGCAGGGACAGCGGCACGCGCCCGCCCGGCGTCTCGATCATGACCGCGGCAAGCCCGGCGCCGGTGCGGTCCGTGTCGCCGAGGCGAAGCACCACGTCGAAGCGGCGCGCCCCGTCCACCACCTGACTGACGACCTGCCCGCCAGACAAGGATTGCAGGGCTTCAGCGACGGAGGCTGCCGAGACGCCGTACAGCGCCGCCCGCTCATGGTTCACCGCCACCTGAAGCTGCGGCACGCGCACCTGGCGCTCCACCTGAAGGTCGGTCAGGCCGGGGATGGCGGCCAGGCGCTGCTGCATTCCCTCCGCCAGGGTGCGGAGCGTATCCAGGTCATCGCCGGTGATCTTCAGCGCGATTTCGGCGCGCACGCCAGACAGCATGTGGTCGAGCCGGTGCCCGATGGGCTGGCCGACATTGGCGCTGCCCGGCAGCACCGCGAGGCGGGCGCGGATGTCGGCCGAGATCGCCTGCTTGCCGCGTTGGGACGCGTGGAGCGAGACGTCGATCTCCGAGGAATGCACGCCCTCCGCATGTTCATCTAGCTCGGCGCGGCCGGTGCGGCGGCCCACTGTGCGGACCTCCGGCACTTGCATGATCAACAGTTCGGCCTCGCGGCCGAGCCGGTTGGCTTCGGCCAGGCTGATGCCCGGCTGGAACTGCAGGCTAATCGTCAGCGTCCCCTCGTTGAAGGGCGGCAGGAAGGAGCGCGGCAGGAAGGGCACGGTCGCCAGCGCGCCTGCCACGCCGACCCCCGCCAGCAGATACACGAGGCGCGCGCGGGCAAAGGCCCAGAGCAGCGCGCGCTCGTTCCAGCGCTTGAGCACACGGACCAGCGCGCTGTCACCGTGGTCCATGCGCTTCATGCGGGGCAGCAGGTAGTAGCAAAGCACCGGTGTGACGGTGATGGAGACGATGAGGCTCGCCAGGATCGAGACGATGTAGGCCACGCCGAGCGGCGCGAACAAGCGACCCTCGATGCCGGTCAGGGCGAAGAGCGGCACGAAGACCAGAATCACGATCATTGTCGCGTAGACGATGCCGGAGCGAACCTCCTGGCTCGCTCGCGCAACCACGATGAGGGCAGGCTGCGGATCGGGCCGCGCCCGGTTTTCCCGCAGGCGCCGGAAGACGTTCTCCACATCCACGACCGCGTCATCGACCAGTTCGCCGATCGCGATGGCGAGGCCACCCAGCGTCATGGTGTTGATCGACAGGCCGAGCAGCTGGAACACCACCACCGTGATCAGCACGGAGAGCGGAATGGCGGTGAGCGAGATGAAGGTGGTGCGTCCGTTCAGCAGGAACAGGAACAGCACGACGGCCACCACCGCCACCGCCTCCAGCAGCACCTTCTCCACATTGCCGATCGAGGCCGCGATGAAATCGGCTTGGCGGAACTGCACATTGTTGGCGGTGACGCCCGGCGGCATGGCGCGCTGCAACTCGGCCAGCGCCGCCTCGACCTGCCGCGTCAGGGCCACAGTATCGGCGGCGGGCTGCTTTTGGATCGACAGGATCACGGCCGGCCGGCCCATACTGCCGGCCTCGCCACGCTTGAGCCGGGCGGCGTAATCCACCGTCGCGACCTGGCGCAGCGGGATCGGCTGGCCGGCCCGCACGGCCACGGGCGTGTTGGCCAGGTCGTCCAGCCGCGTGGTGCGGCCGATGTTGCGGATCAGATACTCCCGTCCCGCCTGGTCCACGTAGCCGCCGCCGGTATTCCCACCGAACTGCCGAAGGGCTGCGACCACCTGCGCCTCGGTGACGTCCAGCGCATGCATCCGCGCGACATCGGGTGTCACGCGATATTGCCGCACCTCGCCGCCGATCGGGATCACCTGGGAGATGCCGGGGATGGTCAGCAGCCGCGGCCGCACCACCCAGTCTGCCAGCTCCCGCAACTCCATCGGGCTGGCGCGCCCATCGGTGGACATCGCCACCAGCATGATCTCCCCCATGATGGAGGAGATCGGTGCCATCTGCGGGGCGACATTCGCCGGCAGCTGCGCCCGCACCAGCGAGAGGCGCTCCGCCACCTGCTGGCGGTTCACCCAGATGTCGGTGCCCCAGTCGAATTCGACGAAGACGATCGACAGCCCGACGCCGGAGACGGAGCGCACGCGCGTGACACCCGGCATGCCGTTCATCGCCGTCTCGATCGGATAGGAGACGAGAAGCTCCACCTCCTCCGGTGCCAGGCCCTCGGCCTCGGTCATCAGGGTGATGACGGGCTTGTTCAGGTCGGGGAAGACATCCACCGGCAGGCGCTGCAGCGTGAAGGCGCCATAGACCACGAGGATCGCCGCCGCGACCAACACGAAGATCCGATTCCGCAGGCTGGCGGTGACGAGAATGTTGAACACGGCTAGCGGACCTGCGCGATCAGCCCGGCGCCGCTGGTCACAACCCGCGCCCCGCGCTCGAGGCCAGCCGTGACCAGCACACGCTGGCCGTCGAGGGGTTGGACCCGAACTGGCCGCGGCAGGAAGCGCTCGGCGCTCGGCATCTCATAGACCACTTGGCCGCCCTCGGGGTTGCGCACCACCGCCTCGGCCGGCAGCACGATGCCGGCGGTGCGGCGCGGCGTCTCCACCAGCAGGGTCACGGGCTGCCCCACGGCGAGGCCGGGTGCTGTGCCCTCGATGCGGAAATGCAGGGGCAGGCCCTGCTGGCGGAGCGTCATGCCGCGGCCCACGAAGCCAAGCCGCAGCGCTTGGCCACCCGCCGTCACGGCCGATGCGCCGGAAACCTCGGCCACCGCGGCGGGGTCAAAGGCGATGGCCTCGACCCAGAGGCGGGCGGGATCGACGATGTCGAACAGCGGCTCCTGAGCCTGGATCACCTGGCCGGCAGCGACGCGCACGACGCTGATCAGGCCGGCGGACGGTGCGGTGATTGGCTCCCGACCCGTCACTGCCGGCAGGTTCGCGGCGCGGCGCTGGCGCAGCCCTTCCAATTCGGCACGGGCGTCGCTGATCTCGCGCGCGGAGACGGTGCCGGTCAGCGCGGTGAGGCGGCGGACCCGTGCCTCGCCGATCACGATGAGGGCGTCGAGCTCAGCGATGTTGGCGCGCACGCCGACCCGATCCTGGGCCGCCATGATGGGCACGACGAAGCCCAGAATCTCGCCGCGCGCCACGCGCTTGCCAAGCACCGGGAAGCCACCTTCCGGTGGCTCGATACGGCCGGCTTCGGAGGCCTGGACGCGGCCTGAGGCATTGGGGTCTGCGACGACCTGGCCGGTCAGTTGGATGGTAACGGAGGCCTCGCCAGGCTCAGCCGTGCGGGTGCGCAGGCCCAGCAGGCGCTGCGAAGGCTTGGGCACGAAGATGCTGCCGTCGGGTTGCCGTCGGGGCGCGTCCATCGGTTGGGCCCAGGCGATCATTGGCACGACAAGAACTGCCAACAGAGCCACCACGGCCGGCGCAGCGGCCACACGCTCGGGCATCGGCGGGCCGGACGGCAAGGCATGCGGGCGCGTGGCGGGTTGCGCCGGTTCGACGACCACAAGCGGCGGGAGGGGCCGAGGCGCTGCTGCCCGCCCGATGGCGACGCCGAGCAGGAGCAGGAGCAGCCCCGCCGCCCAGAGGTAGGGCTCGCGCAACGCCATCGAGAGCAGTTCCGACGACGCTGGTGCTGCGGTCAGAGCCCCGGCCGTAGCGGGGATCTCTAGCGTCGCGGGCAGCAGGTCCATGTCTTCGTCGGCAGTGATGGTGAAGACCAGGTTCCGCTGGCCCGGTCGTTCCAGCGCCGGGTTGGCGAGGACGTAGATCGCCTCGCCGGCGCGGGTCGCCGTTCCGAGATCCTCGCCGTCGAGGGCAACTTGCACCGTGGCGCCATCGATGGGCTCCGACGTCGCGTGCCGGTCGAGGTAGAGCCAAAGCCGGCGGTCCGGACCCAACACCGCCACGATCTCGAACAGCTCGGAATGCGCCTCGGCACGCGGTGCGGCGGCCGCCGGCGGCGCGGGTTCGTCGCCATGGGAATGGCCTTCGTGGCTGAAGGCAGGGCGGAGGCCGGGTGCGGCGAGCAGCGCGACAAACAGCAGAATTCGAATCAGCACGCGCACGCCCCCTGAGTCCCAAACACGACAGGGTCAATCTGGCGGCGCAGGACGTCGTGGGCGTTGCCCAATCATGACAAAACATTGCAACGGAGGCGGCTAGCCCCGCGCGGGAGGTGACTCAGCCGGTGAGACGCATCTCACGGCACCCAGAAGAGGTTGGGTTCCGGTTCCCGCGTCGCCGGTAAAGGGATCCGAACTCTCAATCCGAACATTGCTGCGTCTCCTCGGCGAAGTGTCCTGTCATCGGAGGGGCAGAGATCTGCCTCTGCGAACGACATCGGCACGATGTTGAGGCGCTAGCCGGTTGTGCACTCGAAGACCATTGGAGAGTTGTAGAAGTTTGCGTCCGCCTGCCTTTGCACGCTGGACCACTACTTCGCCCAGACGCTTGTTGAACGCTACCTGACCTGTCGCTCTCTAATCGTCCCCGCCCGGCGCGGCGCCTCTGCCGCGGCAACACCACGGGGACCGCATGTCGCTGCATGCTCCGAGCTTCGGTTCGGCTTCAGCATTGCCGAGCTCGCCGATCTTGCGGTCGCGATCGAGACATTCGTCCGGGTGATGAACCGCGATCGCGGCACTTCGCTTTCAGAGCGCGAGGTCGCCTGATCGCCCCAACCCGATGTTCACTCGAGGCTGGTGCGTATTCCTGCCGCAAGCGCCCGCAAAACGGCTGTCCGCAGCGGTGTCCCTGCGCGGCCGAACAACACAATCTCCGATGGCGGCAGCACCGGCAAGCCAAGCTCAGGGCCGCAATCGGGAAGGCCACCGGCTGCCAGCTTCCCCATCGGCGCGACGCCGAAGCCGGCACGCACGCCTGCCAGCAAGGCGGCGCAACTGCCGGCCGCGAAGACTTCGCGCCAAGGCAGTCTTGCAGCCTCCAGTGCCGTCACCGCCGCAGCCCGCACGCCACAGGGCGCTGGCAGCACGGCGAGCGGCACTCTCGTGGTCGGCACGAAACCGGGCACCGCGCGCCAGCCCAGCGGATCGGTCCCCAGGACCTCGCCATCCTGGCCGCCACCTTCGCGGCGGATGATGCAGGCATCGCAGGTCCCCTCCTCCCACGCAGCGCGCATGGCATGCGAGAGCCCGACGCGAATCTCAAGCTCCGCTTCCATCGGAAGAGCCGACCGCACGCGCCGAAGCACGCCTTCGAGCGAGAGGCCGGTGGCATGGTCGCTGATGCCGATGGCGAAGCGCTGGCGCGGCAAATCGGGCGCGACGGCGGCATCGTGCGCGGCCAGCAGGGCCTCCGCTCGCGGCAGGAACGCCTCCCCGTCCGGCGTCAGTCGCACGCGCCGCGGAGTGCGCTCGAGCAGTCGCCGACCCAACCGTTCCTCAAGCTGCTTCAGGCGCTGACTAACGACCGGCTGGACCGTACCGGCCGCCTCGGCCGCGCGGGTGAGGTTCCCAAAGCGAGCCGCGAGCAAGAACAGGCGGACGGAGGCAAGGTCGAGCATGATTGCCGAATACGATGCTAACTATCGTGTTTGATAGTCTTTTCCTATGTTGTCGAGAAGTGCGAATTGGCGGCCGACACGAACCAGGAGCTCACCATGCCGATGATCACGCTGCGCTATGTCACTTCGACGCCACGTCCGGAATTACGGGAGAGCGTCGCTGCGCTCGCCACGCGCCTCGCCACAGAAACCTTGGGCAAGGCTCGCACGCTGACCGCTGTCCTCGTCGAACCGGCCGATCCCGCCGCGTGGTTCATTGCCGGCCAGCGCCCGACCGAGGCAGGTCTCTCCGCGTTCTGGCTGAGCATCACGGTGACAGCCGGCACCAACACCAAGGCGGACACCGCGCGCTTCGTTCGTCAGGCATTCGTGGGCATGGAGGAGCTTCTGGGGCCGCTGCACGCCGAAAGCTATGTGCTGGTGCAGGCAGCCGACGGCCACGCTTACGGCTACGGCGGCCGGACTCAGGAGGCGCGTTGGGCCGAGGCGAACCCTGGGTGAAGCCAGGGCGATGCTTTACAGAGCGCGGCATTGAGGCCGTGTTGCTTGCGGGCACTGGCACGCGCGACGGAAAGTTCGCAAAGTGAACGCCATGGTGGTGAGCATCGTCACGTCGCGCGAAGCGGGCGCGGCGGACGACGAGGGTGTTGTGGCCCCTCGCGATCGAGTGCGCAGGGCGTCGACCATGGGCAAGAGCAGGGCATAGGAGCGCTCATGGCTCCCAGAAGCGTCGGTTGAGATAGGTCCGCAGGGTGTCACCTGTCACGCCGAAATCGCGCAACACTTCCTCCGGCTCGTCCAGGACCTCGCGGCGCAGCGCAGATCGGTACCAGACACGGCATGCCCAAAGCAGTGGTCGTGGCATGCCGAGCCCTCCAAAGCCGGGGCGCAACAGGTCTCTCTCGGTCAAGCCTTGTCTGAAGCGGGTTCGCAGCCACACGACCGTCATGGCTGCCCGGACCATCTCATTGTTTCGCCGCGCGCATCAATGCGCGACACGCCAATGTCTTTCAGCATGCGTACATCAAGTTCGGTAGCGAGCTTGCGAGAGCGGAGGCGGCGAGCACCACAGCGAGCGCGCGAATGCCCGGTGCTAGACCCAGGTAGCGGCGTCTGGGTCATTCTCCGCCCGGACAATCTTTGGGCCAGCCCTTTTCGGCCAGTCACGAGAGCAGCGCCCGCAAGCCCCGGACGACGAGCCAGGCGCCGACCGCAAGAAGGAGCCCACCGGCGATCCGATACAGCACGATTGCGTACGTCGCTGAGCGCTGCACCACGGCGGTGGCGAGGGCCGCATAGGCGAACTTGGGCACCGCGACGCCCACCAACATTGTCGCGATGATCAGCGCGAGGTCAATCGCAGTGACCTGCTGCAGGTCGATGAATGCGGGGACAAAGGCGAGATAGAAGAGGATCGCCTTCTGGTCCATCAGCGTGATGCCAAGGCCGGCCAGCATGCTGCGCAGCAGCGTCGTGCGCGGCGCCCCGAGCCATCGCACCGCCGGCCTCGCGCGGAGCATCGCGGCCCCGAGGCAGAGAAGATACAGCCCGCCGCACAGTGCGAGGAGCCACGCCCACCGCCCGGCCACCGGTTCCAGCCAGGCGAGGCCGAACAGGGCGACCGCGAGATACAGGCCATCGCCAAGAACGATCCCGAAGGTGCACGCGACTGCGGCCCGCAGGCCGCCGGCAACCGCCTGGGACACCACCGTCGCAACACTGACACCAGGCAGCGCTGCGAGGGTTACCATGGCGAGCAGCATCGCGCCGAGGGACAGCACGGATACGGTCATTTTCGCGCCGTCGCTGGCAGAAGCGCTCTGGCTGCCATGGCAGGTCAGCGCGAGGACGGCGGGATGCGCGACAGACGCTCGGTGAAGGCGGCGATGTCAGCGTGCGCGTAGCTCAGCGCAACCCGTTGCGTCGACGCCGGGCGCTGCGCGAGCGAAAGACCCGGGCGCCATGCCGTCCGCGGCCGGATGGGTCGGGCCTGGAAACCGCCGCCGCAGTTCGGGCAGACGTTCCTGAGGTGCTGGTCAACGCACCGCGCGCAGAAGGTGCACTCGTAGGTGCAGATACGCGCGTCCTCGGCGTGCGGCGGAAGGTCGCGGTCGCAGTATTCGCAGTTCGGTCTCAGTTCGAGAGCCATGGCGTCTTGCCCCACAGGATTTCGGCTTCCCGACCGTGATGCACCATGGTCAGCTTGGCGGCGATGACACAAAGCCGACGATTTCCGCCACACCCGGCGCATGCGGTCGAGCTCCTGGCGTTCCCCGATGTCCAGTTGCTCGATGTGACGGGCCCGATGCAGATCTTCGCCTCGGCAAACGAGGCACTTGCGGCCCGGGGCATGCCCTGCCGCTACGCCCTTTCGCTGGTCGCCGCGGCGCAACTGGTTCCGACCTCTGCCGGGGTGAGCCTTGCGGCGACGCCGTTCCGGGGCGTGCGGCGCGCCGTGGACACCCTGATCGTGCCCGGTGGCGCAGGCGTGGATGCCGCAATGTCGGATGCGTGCCTGCTGGCATGGATCCGGCGCCGGTCGCGCACGGCACGACGCATGGTCTCGGTGTGCACGGGCGCCTTCCTGCTGGCCGAAGCGGGACTACTCGACGGCCGCTCGGCGGTCACCCATTGGGCCCGCTGCGGCGAGCTGGCACGACGCTTCCCGTCGATCGACGTGCGGCCGAAGCCCATCTTCGTGCGCGACGGCCGAGTCTGGAGTTCCGCAGGCGTAACCGCGGGGATGGACCTCTGCCTCGCTCTCGTCGAGGAGGATGTGGGACGCGACATCGCGCTCGCGGTCGCCCGCGACCTCGTGATGTTCCTGAAGCGGCCCGGTGACCAGGCGCAGTTCAGCGAGGCGCTCGCGCTCCAGCGCGCGGGGCAGTTCGACGATCTCCACCACTGGATCCGCGGGAACCTCGCGGGCGATCTCTCGGTCCAGGCTCTCGCGACGCGCTGTGGGATGACCGAGCGCACCTTTGGTCGCCGATACCGTGCGGAGGTTGGGTTCAGTCCTGCCCGGATGGTGGAGCAGGTGAGGATCGAGGCAACGCAGCGTCTTCTCATCGAGACCGCGGAGCCGCTGAAGGCGATCGCCGCGCGCTGCGGTTTCGCAAGCGAGGATGTCCTACGTCGGTGCTTCCTTCGCCAGACATCCATCACGCCAAGGGAATACCGGCAGCTCTGGCGGCGCGACCGAGGATCGAAGAACCGCAGGCGGCCTTGATCGCAGCTCGACGGGTGGATGACGCACCACTTGGCCGTGACAACGCCCGCTTCGTCGGCACGCGAGGCGGACATGCCGACGGCGGCCACCGCGTCGCTGACCTGGCGCGGATGCCGCCGAGGGCATCACGACCTTCGCTCAGTGACAGCAGGTGGCACTCGCGGGACAGGCCGCGGACTGTCGCGCGCGCCGAGCGCCACCGCAGCGAGGACGAAGGCCATCCCCATGCCCTGCGGGAGAGAGATCGGTTCCCCAAGGACCAGCGCCGCGAGCGTCACGGCTGACAGCGGCAGGATCGCTGTCGCCAACGCAGCCTGCGCCCCCGTAAGCCGCGCCGCGCCCGCATACCACAGCAGAAAGCCACCCACCGTCGGCACCATTGCGTACCACAGCACCGCAAGCAGGGCCGGCGCGGCGAGATCGGCCTCCCAGGGCCGTTCCAACAGCGCGAAGGGCGCGGCGAGCACAAGCCCCAATCCGGTCATGACGGTGGAAAGGGCGAGCGGCGGGACCCGCACGCGCAGCAGCTTGTTCAGCAGCAGAAAGGCGGCTTCGGATGCGACGGCGGCGAGCACCAGCAGGTTGCCGATCAGCGCTGCGGCATCCACGCGGAGGACCTCTCCCGCGCCGCCCGCGGTCACCAGTGCGAGGCCTGCGCTCGCCAGCCCGATCGCACCGAACTGCGTGTACGAGGGCCGCTCGCGCAGGAGCAGCCAAGCGAGCAGGGCGACCATCGCCGTCAGGCTGCCCGCCACCACGCCGGCATCGGCCGCCGCGGTGAATCGTAGGCCGAGGACGAGCAGCAGCATGTACCCGACGCTGCCGAGGGCTGCCTGGGTCATAAGCAGAACGCCGTCACGGCGGTCCGGCCGCGGCAGACCCTGACGCGCCATGCGCATCAGCAGGAGGAACACCGGCAGGGCCAGCGCAAAGCGCATCGCTGCGGCCGTGAAGGGCGGCATCCCCGAACCGATCACCTTGCTGGCCACGACTGTGCTGCCGACGGTCACCATCGCCGCGCCGCACAGCAGGAATCCCAGAAGCTTCTCCGACACAAGCCACCTCCCTCGCTTGCCAAGAGAGGACGCGCTGGCGGAGATCGGGTCTTGGACGAAATTTCAGCCGCGCGTCGCGGCCCAGGCGCCTGGCGTAGCGCCGGTGACGCGCAGGAAGGCGCGGTTCATGTGGCTCTGGTCGGCAAAGCCGAGCGCCGCCGCCGCTTCGGCAAGCGGAACGCCGGCGCGGATCATCGCCCGCGCGCGCTGCACGCGCCGGACGATCCGGAAGGCGTGCGGTGGGAGGCCGACCTCGCGGCGGAAGCCGTGCAACAGCTGAAAGCGGTTGAGACCGACCTCGGCGGCGAGTTCGGCCAACGTGGCGGGTGCGGCCGGGTCGTCCTCGATGCGCTGACGCGCGCGCGTTATCGCGGCGGCGCCGGCAGGCGGCGACCGGCGCGACGTGTGATGGCGCAGCACGACATGCAGCATGTCGAGCAACGCCGTCTCTTGCGCCAAGGGATCAGCGGATCCATCCGTGACAAGCGCATGCGCGCGGAGCATCCGCGCGGCGAGCACCGCGTCCCGGATCACTGGGCGCCCGAACACGACGCCCGTGGCATCTGGCGTTCCGGCTTCCGCCGCCGCCTGCAGGAAGCGGCTTGGATCGAAGTACAGCATGCGCCAGGCGCGTGGCCCACCGAGCGGTGCGCCGTCATGAACCTCGCCGGGGTTGACGGTGATGACCTCGCCGGCGACGGCCTCGACCGGGCCCCGCCCGCTGGCCGAGCGCTGCGCGCCCTGGCGCAGCACGCCGATGCCGAACTGATCATGCGTGTGGCGTCCGAACGCCAAGCCGCTGGCTGCCTGTGTGGCCTCGATGCCTGGCAGGAAGCAACGCTGGACGATGATCCGTTCCTGACGCATGGGCGCTCCTCTACCATGCCGCGGCGCAGGCCTTCGAGACCGGTCGCGCAATCCTGTGGTGTCTTCGTCATCCTTTTTGGCCCAGGAGCCGTCCGTCCAGCACGACGAGGCCAAGCCCGATGAGTGCCATGCCGCCGAGTTGCAGTGCCGATAGCCGCTCTCCGAGGAGGGCCGCACCAAGAAGGACCGCGCTGACCGGGATCAGCAGCGTGACCAGAGACGTGTTCGTCGCCCCGGCTGTCGCGATCAGGCGAAAGAAGATGATGTAGGCGAGGGCGGTGGACAGCAGCGCCAAGCCGATCAGCGCGCCCCATGTGGTCAGGCCGGGCATGCCATGCTGCCAAGGCCGATCGACAATCAGGACAAGCGGCAGCGCCATGCACGCGGTGGCCATGATCTGCCCGAAGGCGCCCACGGCGGGCGCGATGCCCATGCGCTTGAAGCGACGGCCGAACGTGTTCGCGAAGCCGTAGGACAAGGCGGCGCCGAGGCAGGCCAGGACCCCCCACAGCGCACCATCAGTCCCCGACGACGTCTGTGCACCCAGCAGCACTGCGACGCCCGCGATCCCGAGTGCGATCCCCGTCAGCTTGTTGAGGGAAAGGCCCTCATCGGCCGCGAGGAAGTGCGCAACAAGGATCGAGAACAGCGGTGTCGTGGCGTTGATGATGGAGGCCAAGCCGCTATCGATGAATGTCTGGCCCCAGAATATCAGCGTGAAGGGAAGAAGGTTGTTCAGAAATCCCATGCCGCAGAAGGCCCACCAAATCGATGCGGTGTGCGGGATCGGGGTGTGGCGTAGGCGGAGGTACAGCCAAAGGGCGCCGGCGGCGATGGCCACGCGGACCAGCACGATCGTCAGTGGCGGAACCTCCGCCAAGGCCACCTTGGCAAAGAAGAAGGAGCCACCCCAGAGGAGGGAAAGCAGGCAAAGGAGCCCCCATTCGCCCGGTAGGATCCGCCTTGTATCGGACATGCGAAGAGACCTCACGTAAGGACATGCGCCCATGGATCGCGCATCGTGCCGGCCTTGCCTCGCCGTATTCGGACCTCATCCTCCGGAGCGGGATCGCGTGCGGTAGGATCGTCTGCATGATGATCGAAACTGCGAAATGGGAGAGGGCCTGGGCGGAACGCGATCCCGCCTTTGACGGTCGCTTCTTCGTCTGCGTCAGGACCACCGGCGTCTATTGCCGTTGCACCTGCCCCGTGCGCCTGCCGTTCCGCCGCAACGTGCACTTCGTCCCGAGCGCAGCTGCGGCGGAGGCTGCGGGCTTCCGGCCCTGCCTGCGGTGCCGGCCCGAGACGACGCCCTTCTCGCCTGCCTGGAACGGCACATTGGCGACCGTGGAGCGGGCGTTCAGGCTGATAGTCGAGCACGGCGCGCTGGACGGCGAATACAGTAGCGTCGAGGTACTGGCGGCCCGCCTGGGGGTAACCGAGCGGCACCTTCGTCGGCTGTTTGCGCACCACCTGGGCGCCAGCCCGAGCGCCGTCGCGCGGACCGCTCGCGTGCAGCGCGCGAAGCGCCTGCTTGCCGATACGGAGCTGACGATGACTGAGATCGCGATGGCGGCGGGGTTCGGAAGCCTGAGGCGCTTCAACGCAGCCTTCGCCGATGTGTATGGGCGACCTCCGAGTGCGATTAGACGCGGCCCGCAAAAGCGGTAGAGGCGTGCCAGTGTACCTCGGGCGTGGCATCGGCGGCGCGAGATCCAAACCCAGGATCAGCTCGCTCATGGGAGGCTTCGCGCTCGCCAAGACCGCGAATGATACCGGGACGATTTAGCGGCACGTGCTGCACCGACCCTCAGGGTGCAGGGTGGTGCGCCAGTTGTCTTCGGGGTGGTGAGTGCGATCGACACGGCACCGTGCGCGATCCAGGACAAGGCTGCCAACTTGCCGGCGAACCGCCTTCGCGGTGCTGGAAGGCCTGGGATGCTGCGCAGTTGGCCTAACCTGATGAGTTTCGGCGGGAGTAAAAAATCGGACAGGCTCATCCGCGCTCAACCACCGTCGTTACCTTCGCTCTCAGCCATACTATCCTCCGTTCCCGCGACGTCGACGGAAACCTCGCGCAGCAGCGTCGGCCCCTTCGACAGCCGGCGACCAAGGGCTTCGAGGAAACGCTCGTAGCGTTCTCGGCCCTTGGCCTGCGCGGTGGCGTAATGCGCCTCGGACGGAGCAGGTACGGCGACCAGCCAGTGCCGAACGAAGAGCGCGAGCGTCTCAAGGCCTATGTTGGTGTCGCGGTTCAGGCGCTCGATCTGGCGGCTCATCCTGTCGAGGCGTTTTGCCATGACCGCCTCCATCCGGTCCGCTGCGTCGGGCGAGAGGAACGACGCGATCGAGGCCTCAGCGACGACGGAAAGTGACCGGCGCCGGCCCTGCGCATAGGCTTCGAGCTGCTTTGCGAGCTTCGGGTCGAGATAGACGGAGAGGCGCACCTTCTTCACGAGGGTGCCTCAGAGCGCGATGCCGTCATCGGGGTCGAGCGCCGCTTGGCGCGCCAGCCGCCCGGAGCGGACGCGCAGCGCACGCGCCCGCGCTGCATCGTCTTCCTGGTCCTCGTCGAGCAGCGGCAGTTCCTTCTCGGGCGGTGGCCCTGGCTCAGGTGCGACCTGCTCGTACTCAGGCAGTGTCGGTTCCCGGCGGAGGCCGCCGTCAGCATCGTCAGCCGCAGCGGCGGCAGATGGTGCTGCCTCACGCGCGACCGGCTTAAGCGCACTCCAGTCATCCAGGCGGAGTACGGTCGGCTCAATGGCTGTGGGCGCAGGCGGCGCCACCACGCGTGCACGAAGCTGCCGGTCCTCGTAGTAGCGCGCCTTCCGCGCGCGGATCGGCGGGCAGCCCGACACCAGGACGATCTCGTCGGTGGGCGGCAGCTGCATCACCTCGCCCGGCGTCAGCAGCGGTCGCGCAGTCTCCTGGCGGCTGACCATCAGGTGACCGAGCCAGGGCGACAGGCGCTGCCCCGCATAGTTCCGGCTGTCGCGGATCTCCGTCGCCGTCCCCAGCGCATCGGAAACGCGCTTGGCCGTGCGCTCGTCATTCGTCGCGAAGGCGACGCGGACATGGCAGTTGTCGAGGATCGCGTTGTTCGGCCCGTAGGCACGCTCGATCTGGTTCAACGACTGCGCGATGAGGAAGGACCGGATGCCGTAGCCCGCCATGAAGGCGAGCTGGCTCTCGAAGAAGTCGAGCCGGCCGAGGGCAGGAAACTCGTCGAGCATCAGCAGCAGGCGATGGCGCCGCCGCTCGTTGTCCAGCGCCTCGGTGAGGCGGCGACCAATCTGGTTCAGCACGAGCCGCACCAGCGGCTTGGTGCGGACGATGTCGGAGGGCGGAACGACAAGGTACAGCGTGACCGGCTCCGGCGCCTCGACCAGGTCGGCAATCCGCCAGTCGCAGCGGCGGGTGACCTGTGCGACGACCGGATCGCGGTAGAGGCCAAGGAAGCTCATCGCCGTGGAGAGCACGCCGGACCGCTCATTGTCCGACTTGTTGAGAAGCTCGCGCGCGGCGGAGGCGACGACAGGGTGCGGCCGATCGCCGAGATGCGGCGTCGTCATCATCGCGGCCAGTGTTCGCTCGATCGGGCGGCGCGGATCGGAGAGGAAGCCCGCGACGCCGGCAAGGGTCTTGTCCTGTTCGGCATAGAGGACGTGCAGGATGGCGCCCACCAGCAGCGAGTGGCTGGTTTTCTCCCAGTGGTTCCGTCGCTCCAGCGCACCCTCGGGATCGACGAGGATGTCGGCGATGTTCTGCACGTCGCGGACCTCGCTGTCGCCGCGGCGGACCTCCAGGAGCGGGTTGTAGGCGGCGCTCGCCGGGTTGGTGGGGTCGAACAGCAGCACCCTGCCGAAGCGCGCCCGCCAGCCGGCGGTGAGCTGCCAGTTCTCGCCCTTGATGTCGTGCACGATGGCCGAGCCCGGCCAGGTCAGCAGCGTCGGCACGACAAGGCCCACGCCCTTGCCGGAGCGCGTCGGCGCGAAGCACAGCACGTGCTCCGGCCCGTCATGGCGGAGATAGCGCTGGGCGAACCAGCCGAGCACGACGCCGTCGGGGGCGAGGAGCCCAGCGGCCTGCACCTCCCGCTCTGTCGCCCAGCGGGCCGAGCCGTAGGTGGTCACGTCCCGCGCCTCGCGGGCGCGCCAGACGGACATGCCGATGGCGATGCCGATCGCCGCGAAGCCGCCGGCCGCGGCGATGACGGCCCCCTCGTAGAAGACCCACGGCGCGTAGGCGTCGTACCAATACCACCACAGGAAGAAGGCGGGCGGCGGGTAGACCGGCACGCCCGCCCAGACATCCATCGGCTGCCCGAGCTGCGGCTGATAGCCGAGGCGCCAGGCGACCCACTGCGTCGCACCCCAGACCGCGGCGAGCACGATCAGGAAGACGACCAGGACCTGCCCCCAAAGGATTTTGGTGGCGGTCATGACAAGGATGGGATCCGCGTCCGCATCTGCGGAGAGATGCTTGCGGTGAGCGGAGCGCAGCAATAGCCAGCGCACGGGTGTAGCTGGATCGGCTCCGATAGCGCAGGAATGGGTCGGGCGCTGGAGATGCGCTGCGCCGTCAGCGAAGGGCTGCGGGTGGCCTCCTGGCGCTCCCCACCTCGGCGGGCTCGGCTCGCCGCTATGCTCGCGCGGGGTCGAGCACCAGGTCGGGACGCTGCGCGAAGACGTCAGCCAGCGCCGCGACGAACAGGGTCAACCGGCGCGGGACGAAACGCCGCGACGGCCACACGGCGTAGATCCCGCGCGCCTGCACCGCGTGCTCCTCCAACGCGAGCAAGAGCTGCCCGGATGCCACCTTCGGCAGGACGATGTTGGAGCCGACCTGCGCAAGCCCCATGCCCGCCGCGGCGGCAAGGCCCACGGCCTCCGGGTCGTTCACGACGAAGCCAGGCTCGATTGGGCGGCGCTCCACGCCACCGCCCGGCGCCGCGAACTCCCAGGCGAACACATCCTGCGACGGATTGCTGCGCATGCCGATCAGCCGATGCACCACGATCTCGTCTGGCGTCCGCGGTAGGCCGTGCCGCTTGGCATAGGCCGGCGAGGCGCAGACCAGCATGGTGACCGGCAGGATGAGGCGCGAGACATACTCGTTCACCGGCAGCACGCCGCCGCGGATCGCGAGGTCGAAGCCTTCGGCGACTAGGTCCACGAAGCGGTCGGAGAGCGAGAGCTCCACCTCCACTGCCGGATGCGCTGCCGTGAACGCGGCGATCACCGGCAGCAGGTGCATCCGCCCGAAGGCGGTAGTGCTGGTGATCCTCAGGCGGCCTGACAGGGCCGCACGCTCCTCCCGCACGCTGCCCTCCGCCTCGGTCAGCGCTTCCAGCGCCGGGGCGCAGCGGGCGAGGTAGCGCTCGCCCTCCGGCGTCAACCGCACCTGACGCGTCGTGCGGGCCAGCAGCCGGGCGCCGAGTATCTCCTCCAGATGGCGGATGTTGAGGCTGACCGACCCTGGCGTCAGACCAAGCGCCTTGGCCGCGCCCGAGAAGGACAGGCGGCGGGCGACTTCGACGAAGGTCGTGACGAGGCGGAGGTCGGCGGCCACAGGACTATTGTTTAGCAACATCAATTAATGCTGTCGATCCGACAGGCATTCATCGGCGTGGCCGCGAAGATCAGATTGCGCGTCATCGCAACCCGAGGACCCCCGCCAATGTCCGCCCTCTCCCCCGCCCACCTGCCTGCGCTGCCGAAGATCCCGCGCCGCTTTGGCCCGGTGCTTTTCGCCTTCCTGATGTCGGTCAGCCTGTCCGGCGCCCTCTCGGCCGCGATCACGGCGGTCAACACCGGCCTCGACGCCGGCTTTGTCGGGCGCTGGCTGCATGCCTATGCGCTCGCCTGGTCCTTCGCCTTCCCCGCCGTGACCCTGGTGGCGCCCCGCGTGCGCGCCCTGGTCGAGCGGCTGACCGCCTGAACCCCCACACACAGGAGCCCATCCCATGACCAGCACCTATGCCATCGGCGGCGATCTCGTCGTCCCCCGCTTCGGCATCGGCGCCATGCGTCTGACCGGCCAGCCCGGCAATTTCGGCCCCTACGCCGACTGGGAGGGCGGGATCGCTCTGCTGCGCCGCGCCGCCGCGCTCGGCATCCGCATCTTCGACACCGCCCGCGCCTACGGCCCCGGACACAACGAGGCGCTGATCGCCGAGGCGCTGCACCCCTACGCGGATGGCATCGTCGTTGCCACCAAGGGCGGCATCGACAAGCTCTCGCCCACGCAACTCGTGCGCGACGCCTCGCCGGTCACCCTGGCGCGACAGATCGACGAAGCTCGCGCGCGGCTGCGGGTGGAGCGGATCGACCTGTTCCAGCTGCATTGGGTGGACCCGGCCGTGCCTATCGAGGCGAGCGTCGGCGCGCTGGAGGCAGCCCGCCAGGCCGGCAGGATCCACCACATCGGCCTGTCCAACGTGACGCGCGAAGAGCTGGACCGCGCGCTGGCCGTGGCACCCATCGCGTCGATCCAGAACCGCCTGAACAGCGAGGAGCGCGAGAGCGAGGCGCTGGTGGACTACACCGCGTCTAAGCGCATCGCCTTCATTCCCTACGGTCCGCTTGGCGCGCATCCGATGCAGCGCGGTGCGCGGCTCGACCCCGCCGCGGCGCTGCGCTGGCTGCTCGCCCGCTCGCCCAACATCGTCGTCATCCCCGGCACCACCAGCCTCGCGCATCTCGAAGAGAACGTGCGCGCACTGGCGGAAGCCTGACCTTCACCGACACACCGAAAGGACCCAAGCCATGAACCGTCGTGATCTCGTCTCCACCGCCGCCTTCGCCGCCCTCACTCTGCCCGTGGCCGCAACTGCCGCGCCGCAGGCCGCCGCCGGCCTTCGCTTCGACCACGTCTCGCTGAACGTGCGCGACTTCGAGGCGGCGCTGGCCTGGTACCAGGCCAAGCTCGGCTTCCGCGTTGAGGTCGCCTGGCGTGTTACAGCGTTGAACGGCAAGCGCCTCGCCTATCTTCGCCTGAACGACACGATGCTGGAGCTGGTCGAGGCCGATGCCGGCGGGATCGGCCTGCCGGAGGCGATGAGCTTTCCGGATCACTTTGCCCGCACCGGCTACGGCCATCTCTGCTTCCGCGTCGAGAATGCCGACGCGGTGCTCGACGGCCTGGCCGCCGAGGGCGTGCCGACCTTCGTGCGCGCGGAAACCTACGACCTCGATGGCGCGCCCTTCCGCCGCCGCGTCGGCTTCGTGAAGGACATGGAGGGGAACGTGCTGGAGTTCGGCGAGCCGCTGGTGCGCGCCTGAACATCCGCACAAACTACGTCATCTCCCTACAACGCGAGGCCACGCTTGCGGGCTGGACTTGTGTCCAGCCCGCCGTCAGGCGCGATAGCCCCTGCGATGGTCAAGCTGCGCAGCCGTTCGAGCGACACCTTCCATGGCACGAGCTGGAAGCCGAGCCCGTCATCGATCATGGCAAAGCGCCCCGAGGCCAGGTCGAGCCGGCGGGTGAACGCCCCGGCGACGGCGTCACCTGCCTGTACCGGCCGCCACACCTTCCCGGTGTCGGCCGTGATCCGCGCCGCGGCCGCGCTCAGCTCGCGCTCCCGGAGTGTCTCGAGCAGGTTGCGCGCGAAGATCACCCGCTGCCCCTGCCGCCGCGCGAGGCCCTCCGAGACGAGATGAGCCGCCCGCGCAGCCAGGGCAGCGCGGACCTCTCCACCGAACCCGTCGCCGCCGAGGCTGCTCGGCGCCTGGTCGAGGAGTCGGCGGTCGAGCCAAGTGGCGCCTTGCGCGGTGACCTGCGCCTCGACCGACAGATCGGATCGCACCGCGAGCGCGGAGCGCTGCCACCCCTTGGCGTCGGTAAAGTGCCGCAGCTCGACGACGGCGTTCGGTGTCGCATCGCCGGTGGCGTCGAGATCACGGAAGCGCAGATGGTGCGCGCGGCCGTCAACCCCATCAACGATCGCGAACGCGGTGCCCTTCAGTTCGTCGTCCAGGCCGCGAGCAACGAGCCGTCCGACGACCGGGCCGCGATCTCCGTCCGGGACATAGCGCTCCGCTCCCCGATCCCATCCTCTATTGGTCAGTTCCCGGTGCAGGCGCTTGATGATGTCGCCGCGCTCGCCGAGCGCGCGGAGCCGCGGCTCGAGATCGTCCGCGAGGCGCCACCGTGCCGGACCGAGCGGTTCGGCGAGGCCGAGCCGCTCCAGGATCCGGACTCGCGCGATACGCAGGGTGACGTCGTTGCGTTCCATGGGGTCGGCTGGAGGCCGCAGGTCGACGATACCATCCGCGGCGTGCCGCACGAGGTCGCGGTCCAGACTGGTCCACCGCTCGGCCGGCATCTCGCGCTCAAGGCTTCGACGGATTTCGTGCTCGGTCCGCGGGCCCAGCTCCAAGGTCGCGCGCTCCGCCGCCCGCGCCCGAAAGCCGTCGCTGATGTAGTCGCGCGAGATGACCAGGTTCTCGCCATCGTCGGCCCGACCGCGGACGAGGACGTGGATGTGCGGATGCTCGGTGTTCCAGTGATCGACGGCGACCCAGTCCAGCCGCGTGCCGAGGTCGCGCTCCGCGGTTGCCATCAGGTCGCGGGTGTAGGTGCGCAGGTCGGCGAGCTCCGCGGCGTCCTCCGGCGAGACGATGAAGCGGAAGTGGTGACGGTCGCCCTCGCAGCGTTCGGCGAAGGCCCGGTGATCGGCGTCGCCGGTTGAGTCGAACATGCGTCCCGGCGCGCCGTCACGGGTCACGCCATCGCGCCGGAGATAGGAGAGGTGCGTCGATAGAGGTGCAGCGCGGATGCCGTGTCTGACAACACGTGCCTTGATGGCGACAACGCGGCTTTCGGGCCGAAGCCGCGCGCGGGCCTGCACCGCGGCTGCCCGGCCTCTACCGAAGGTGCTGCGGCTGGAGGGGTGGCGCTGACCGCCGCGCTGAAAGCCGCCGGCCTTCTCGGTGGCCGCGAGCGCCTGAGCCAGGAAGGTGCGCGCCCGGCGCGGCGCCTTAACGTCGCGGATGCGACCAGGCCGGACGTGCAGGTCATCGTCGCGGTTCATGTGCCGCCTGCGCGCACCTCGCGCGAAGTGATCCCGGTGCAGCGGGTTGCGGCATCGCGAAGGCTGCGGGCTTCGGACGCACCTCGCGCGAGGACATTGATCTGCCTCGCTGCTCTGCCCCGACCGTCGGCCCGCACATCGCGGCCTTTATCTTGCGATCTGCGGTCGGGGTTCCTGGGTCCTCCGCCTCCACCGCTTTGGTGGTCGGTCCTGAAGTAGCCGGCAGCACGACAGAAGCACCCGAGCCTGCGCGCATGTGCGACATGGGTGAGACTGCAGGGCCGCACGATGCCCTCCGTCCGAACGCCATCGCTCATGGTGCACCGCCCGGGCTGCGACGGATGGCGAAGATGGAGCCGCGATGGCCCGCTGGACGGTCCGCCTCGTGCGCCTCGACTGCTCGGGATCGGCCGACGAATGACTGCGCTGCCGGTGTATCGGCTGTGGTTGTCGCACCGGCGGCCGGCACGAAGATTGACCGCGTCGGTGCCGTATCTTCACCGCCCAGCCGCACGAAGATGCCGTCAGCGTTGCGCGCAGCACGCACCGCAAGCTGGCCAACCACAGTGGTGCCGGCGGCACCGGTGAGCAGCGGCGCGAGGGTTGTGACGTAGGCCCGCGTCTCCGCCGGCAGCGGCTGCCCTGTCGAGAGATACGCCTCCACCCGACGGGGCCCCGCGTTGTAGGCCGCCAGCATCAGCGGCACCGAGCCGAACCGGTCCAGCATCTCGCGCAGATACGCCGTGCCCGCCAGGATGTTGTCCTGCGGCGTAAAGGGATCGGCGCCGAGGCCGTGCTGTGCGCGCAGACCCGCCCAGGTCGCCGGCATCACCTGCATCAGCCCCATGGCGCCACGGTGCGACACGGCGTGCCGATCGCCGGCGCTCTCCGCGCGCATCACCGCCCTGATCCAGGCTTCCGGAATGCTGAAGCGCTGCGATGCGGCAGCAATCTCGGCAGCATGGATCGTCTGCGCCGCGAGCCCGGATGGCGGCAGGCTGACCAGCAGCAGCAAGGCTGCGATGCAGAGCCACGACCGGGACGGGAGGGAGGATGCGAGCTGTCCAGCACGCCCTGCCAAAGCGCCGCGCGTCGCCAATGGGCGCGCTTGGGAAGGGGGCGTCGTGCTCATGGTCCGCGCCCCGTGATCCAGACCGGACGCAGCCGGGCGACGATGCTCGTGCGCGGGAGGGGCCCGAAGTAGCGGCCGTCGAGACTGTCCGGCTCAGCGGGGTTGAGGAGGAACACCTCGCCGGGTTCCAGCGTGTGGCAGCCGTGCCAGCTCGGCAGCACTCGGCCCAGGCGGTCAGCGGCGCGGCGCAGAGCCACCGCCCCGCCGTCCACCGTGATCGCGGTGCCCTCTGCGCACACCTCCTGCGGCGGCAGGGCGGCGACGTGCTTCAGCAGCGGCACGCCGCGCGCGACATAGCCGCGCTCGGCGAGGAACGCCACCAGCGTCTCCGGCGGGCGGACAAGCACCAGGTCGTCATGCGCGATCGTGCCGGCAGGCGTTACCGAGTAGAGGCCGAGCGGTACGCTCGCCGACGCGTTCCAGATGATCCGCGGCTGCCAGCCCGCGACCGCTGGGATGGTGATCAGCCCCAGCCCGATGAGCATGGCCGCGACGGCCGCCGCGCGCCATCTCCGCAGCGCCGTCATGCGTCGATCCTCCGCCGCAGCAGCCAGGCGCGGTGGCGCTCGCGCGTGTAGGCGCGCGGCTGCTCGCCGGCCGCGAGGCGGTTCATCACGTGCCGCCAGTGGTCCGGACAGGCCTCCTCCGGCGCGACGCCCGTCTGCTCGACCGCGTCGATCGCGCGCAGCACCTCGTTGACCTTTGGCCAGCCGGAGATGCGGAGCAGGATCTCCGCCCCCGGCTCCACGAAGCCGGTCGTGCTGAAGGCTTCGCCTGGCTCGACCGCGCGCAGGATGTCGATGCGGCTGACGACGGTGCCGTAGCCGTTGGACGCCCACCGGACGAAGGCGAAGACCTCGCCCGCGGCGAAGGCGACGACGCGGCGGCGGCGGTCGAGGATCGTCTCCTCGGCGATCCGCCCAAAGCGGATCCAGCGCTCGACGCGGCCCTCGAGCCATAGCAGCTCGACGCGGGTCAGCGCCGTCATGGCGCCGCCTCCCGCTCCCCGTCCCGGTCGTGTTTTCCACCAACCGCGCTGGGCCTACCTTCATTAGAATTAGACTCAATTAGAGTCTTTACGGGCCAGAATTCCGCTTGTGCCGCAACGGCTTGCGGGTGGTTCGTGCGCCTGATCTGCCGTGTCGGTTGCGCCTGATCTACCGAATCTCCTGCGCCTGATCTGCCGTGCGCTTCCACAGGCCTGCACAAGTTATCCACAGAGCCGGCGTGGCGGCTGCACGGCATGATCCGCAACAGTTCGGTGCCGCCGGCATCGCGCCGGATGGCAAGGCGATAGCCGGGCAGACTCTGACGGGCGGTAATCCGGCGGAGGTCGAGCGCGAAGTCGGCGAAGCGTGCCAGACTGCCGGACTTGGCGTGCAGGTGGCGGAACTCGAACGCCCAGCCGGAGGGCTGATGGCCCGCGTGCTTGCGCGCGACGCGGTAGAGCCAGCGCTCGATGCCGCCAGTAAGGCGGAAATAGGCCGGGTCGATGGTCAGCAGGAGCTGGCGGTCGAGGACGCCGCGGTAGAACCAGTCCGGCAGCACGAACTCCATGCCGTCGGCGCGGCCGGAGGCGGTGACGCGCTCCTCCCACTCGTTGATCCAGGAGAACTGCTGGCGCCGCCAGTGCGCGCCGTGGCGGATCGTGGTGCGGATGACGGTGGACTGGAGGCGGGCGAGCGCCGCCTTGAGCAGCAGGTACTGGTGCTGGCCGGTGCCGCGGCCGATCGCGGTCAGCAGTTGGTGCGGCGCGAAGCGCACGAACCGGGAGGCTGCGAGCCCTCGGTCGGCCGCCTCGACGATCTGCGAGCCGGCCCAGATCAGCACGTCGGCATCCCATATCGTCGCCATGCCGTGCTCGGGGACGGCGTGGACCTGCACCTCGACGTCGCCGGCGCGGTAGAGGATCGGCGCGATGCGGCGGCTCTTGGCCAGCGAGAAGAACGGCCGCTCCATCAGGTCGCGCTGGTCACGGCGCGGCGGGCCCTCGTCCGGCAGCGCGTCGAACGGGCTCAGCCTGAGCCGCTCGCTGGGGGTTCGCTCGCCGCGCATCGTCGTGTCAGCGCCGTGCTGCGCCGGCATAGGCCGGCGAGACGGCGGCATGCCGCTTGGCGGGCAGCACGGTCTCGCCCGTGTCGTCGCTGGTCGAGGCCTTGGTGCCGCGGTTCACCCAGGCCTGGAGATCGGTGACGGCGTAGACCACGCGCCCGCCGAGCTTCGAGTAGCGCGGGCCGGTGCCGTAGGTGCGATGCTTTTCGAGGGTGCGGCCGGACAGGCCGAGGAAGCGCGCGGCCTCGGGCGTGCGGAGATAACGCGGCGGCAGGCCGGCATTCGGGTCGGGCATCGGGAGCCTCCGGTGATGCTGTCGGATGCCGCGCATCAGGCGCGGCGGTCAGGTCGGAGGCTGGCGAAGCGGGGTCGCGGCGGGGGAGTCCGAAGACGGCGGTGAAGAAAGCGGACCCCCTCATGCGGGGGTCAGAGCCGGACGCTGGCGCCGGTGGTCAGCAGATCGCGATAGCCGCCGTCGCGCAGCGCGCGGGCGGTGGCGAGGAGGCGTAGCGTGCGGCTGCGGAGCTCGTGGGTTTTCCAGGCAGGGCCGTCGGAGTCGCGGGCGGCCCCGAACAGGCTGCGAGCCAGGTCGCGGACGGTTGCGCCCTCGGCGTGCCCATCCAGCGTACGCAGCCGGAGGATCAATTGCCGCCGCTGAACGCGCGTGATGCCGCGCTCTCGTCCGGGACGGCCATGCAACGCGTACCAGAGGCGCAGCGCGGCAGCCATCCTCCTGGGCGTCAGGTCATCGAGCGGGACGAGGATGCCGAGCGGCGCGGCGGGCGGCGGATCGCCGAGCAGCCAGACCGGCAGCGATGGGGTCCCGATGACGCCGTGCAGGCCGTCACTCGCCTGGCGCGGCGATCTCACAAACGGCAGGGCAGCCGGAGAGGGTGACGAGAAGGACGGCGGCAAGGCCGAGAGCGCCACGGTGGCGGTGCAGAGCGCCGGCATCCAGACGACGTCCGCCGTGCGTGCGTCGAGCGCCGGATCGGCCGGGAAATCGCAACCCCCAGCGCTCGGCGACGGCATCGCCCGCGTCGTCGGGCCGCGTGTCGTCGAGCTGTTCCCAGTCCCGCACATAGCGCGGGTTGCGCCGGAGGAACTCCCAGGCGAGATCGCGCGCCGGGGCGTTCTCCAGCTCTGCGTAGGCGGCCGCCGACCGCCAGTCTCGCGACGGCATGGCAAGGCTCCGGCACAGCGCGGAGCGCACGCTCCGCGCGCCGCATGCCGAGAGATGCGATGATTCGGTGTGTTGTGGAGTCGCGCGCCGGGCAACGCGTGTTGCCGGCGGCGCAACGCCGGTCAGTTCGTCGAGCCCTGCTGCAGCAGGTCGCGGTAGCCGGCCTCGGTCATCCAGCGGGCGCGAGCGAGATGGCTGTCGTGGATTCGCTGCGCCTGCTCGGGATCGCGATCGGGGTCGAGGCCGAGGACGATGCGCGCGACCTCCCTCCAGTCGGCGCCCTCGGCGGCAGCATCGAGCAGGCGGAGGTAGACGATCTTGTGGGCCAAGTCATAGGCCGTGACACGCGGCTCGTCGGGTGGGCTTTCGAGGATCTTCGCGGCGGTCATGCGGGCGCCCTCTCTGCCGGCGTCTCATCGCGCTGTCGCCGCAAAGTCACCCATCCGAGCCGCGAGCGCCAGCCGGGGCGTTACATGGGACCGCGGGCCCACGATTTACACACTATGGAAGATAAACTCAAAGTATGTAACGACCCGACCGTGCCGGCATGGATATGCGCCGGCTGGTGGGGAGGAACGTGCGTCGGATCAGGCTGGAGAAGGGCCTGACGCAGGAGGCATTCGCCGAACGGTCTGGGTTCAGCCAGCAGTACATCAGCGGCCTGGAACGCGGCCGCCGTAACCCAACCATCGTCACACTCTTCGAACTTGCGAGCACGCTCGGCGTCAGCCACGTCGCGCTGGTCGAACCGGATGGGGAGGAACAGGCGGCGAAGCCGATGCGGCGCGGGGGCAGGAGAAAGCCGAGCACCAAAAACGGGCCGGCCGACGCCTGAGACTGAAGCTGCCCGTCCCGAAGCGCATGGGTATTCATGGTGGCGCGTCCAGGATGATATTCTGGCGTGAGTTGAAGGGTTACATCATTTCGGGATGGGGGCTGGGGCAACAGCATGACGGAGACGGAGGCTGATACTTGCCGCCGGCACGTCGTGCCCGCCCTCCAGGCCGCCGGCTGGGATACCGACCCCCACTCCATCGCCGAGCAGCGCACGATCACGGATGGTCGCATCGTCCCGGTCGGCCGCGGCTTCGTGCGCAAACCGCCAAAGCGCGTGGACTTCCTTCTGCGATACCGGCGCGACTTCCCCCTCGCGGTGGTCGAGGCCAAGGCCAGCTACAAGAGCGCCGCGGATGCCGTGCAACAGGCGCGGCAATACGCCGAGATGCTGGGCCTGAAGTTCGCCTATGCGACGAACGGCCCCGAGATCATCGAGATCGACTATTTCACCGGCATTGAGACGCCGCGCCCCTCCTATCCGGCGCCGGCTGAGCTCTGGGCCCGCTATCGCGCGGGCACGGGCCTTGCGAGCGATCAGGCCGCCGATCGCCTGCTCGCCCCCTTCAATCACACCGTCGGCAAGAACGAACGCTACTACCAGCAGAGCGCGATCAACCGCATCGTCGAAGCGATCCTGCAAGGCCAGCAGCGCATGCTCGTCACCATGGCGACGGGCACGGGCAAGACCACGGTCGCCTTCCAGGTCTGCTGGAAGCTCTGGAACAGCCGCTGGAACCGCGACGGCGCCCATCGCCGCCCGAAGATCCTGTACCTGGCTGACCGCAACATCCTCGTCGATCAGCCGAAGGACGGCATCTTCGCCGCCTTCGGCGACGCCCGCTGCAAGATCGAATCGGGCGAGGTCGTCATGGGGCGCGAGATCTACTTCGCGATCTACCAGGCGCTGGCCGAGGATGCCTCCCGCGAAGGCCTGTTCCGCGCCTACCCGCCGGACTTCTTCGACCTGATCATCGTCGATGAGTGCCACCGCGGCAGCGCACGCGATGACAGTTCCTGGCGCGTGATCCTCGAACACTTCGCTCACGCCTTTCAGCTGGGCATGACCGCCACGCCGCTCCGCGAGGACAACCGCGACAGCTACCGGTATTTCGGCAACCCGATCTACGAATACAGCCTGCGCCAGGGGATCGATGACGGCTTCCTCGCCCCCTACCGGGTGCACCGGGTCATCACCGAATGGGACGCCGCCGGATGGCGACCGAGCCAGGGCGACCTTGACCGCTACGGCCGTGAGATCCCGGACGACGAGTACCGCACCCAGGACTTCGAGCGCGTCATCGCCCTGCGCGCGCGCACGCAGGCCATCGCGAAGCACCTCGACGCCTTCCTGCGCAAGACCGATCGGTACGCCAAGACCATCGTCTTCTGTGTCGACCAGGAACACGCCGCCGAGATGCGCCAGGCGCTGGTCGCGCTGAGCCCGGACATGATGGCGCAACACCCGGACTATGTGTGCCGTGTCACCGCCGATGAAGGCGACCTTGGCCGCGGCCATCTCAGCCGCTTCCAGGACGTCGACACGCGCACGCCGACGATCCTCACCACCTCGCAGTTGCTCACGACCGGCGTGGATGCGCCGACCTGCAAGAATGTCGTGCTGGCGCGCATCGTCGGCTCGATGAGCGAGTTCAAGCAGATCATCGGACGCGGCACGCGGGTGCGGGACGATTACGGGAAGCTCTGGTTCAACATCATCGACTACACCGGCTCCGCCACGCGCCTGTTCGCTGACCCTGCCTTCGACGGCGATCCCGCCCGCCTGACCGAGGAGGAGTTGAACGAAGCCGGCGACACCGTCTCCGAAACCGACATTCCGATCGAGGGCGTGGAACCCGAGCCGGAGCCGGGCGCACCCGAGGTGGTCGAACCGCCGGAAGCCAGGCGCCAGAAATTTTACTTCGATGGCGGGCAGGTCGCGGTCGCAGCCCATCTCGTCTATGAGCTCGACCCGTCCGGCGCGCAGCTTCGCGTCGTGCGCTACACCGACTATGCCGCCGAGAGCGTCCGCTCCCTCTACCCGACCTCGAAGGAGCTCCGCGCGGCCTGGATGGACGCGGCGCAGCGCTCCGCCATCGTGCAGCGCCTGGCGGAACGCGGCATCAGCTTCGACCAGCTGGCCGAGGCGGCGCAGCAGCCGGAGGCAGACCCCTTCGACCTGCTCTGCCACCTCGCCTTCAACGCACCGCTGCGCACGCGACGGGAACGGGCGCAGCAGCTGCGCACGCGCCAGCCGAACGTGTTCACGAAATTCGGCCCCGAGGGCCGCGCGATCCTGGAGGAACTGTTGGAGAAATACGCCGCCCACGGCGAGGCCGAATTCGTCCTGCCGGACGTGCTGAAGGTGCCGCCGATCTCCAACCACGGCCAGGTGGCCGACATCATCCGCCTGTTTGGCGGGGCCGATCAGCTGCGCGCCGCCGTCGCAGAACTGCAGGAACAGCTCTATGCCGCGTAGTCCCCGCGCTGCCACCGCAAAGCCGGCACTGACCACGGCGCAGGCGCTCGGCTCGCTGCTGAAGTCCGCGCGCGACATCATGCGCAAGGACAAGGGGCTGAACGGCGACCTCGACCGGCTACCGCTGCTCACCTGGATCATGTTCCTGAAGTTTCTCGATGACCTCGAGCAGCAGCGGGAGCAGGAAGCCGCGCTGGCCGGCACGCGCTTCCGTCCGGCGATCGAGCCGCCCTATCGCTGGCGCGACTGGGCGGCGAACCCGCAGGGCATCACCGGCGACGAGCTACTGGCCTTCATCAACAACGATGAAGGCGTGCGGCCCGACGGTACGCGCGGCCCCGGCCTCTTCGCCTATCTGCGCGGACTGACGAGCGCGAACGGTGACGACCGGCGCGACGTGATCGCCACCGTCTTCCGCGGCGTCGATAACCGCATGCGCAGCGGCTACCTACTGCGCGACGTGATCGACAAGGTGAACGCCATCCACTTCACCTCGTCGGAGGAGCTACACACTCTCGGCGCGCTCTACGAATCCATGCTGCGCGAGATGCGCGACGCGGCTGGCGATTCCGGCGAGTTCTACACGCCGCGCGCCGTGGTGCGGCTGATGGTTCAGGTGACCGACCCGCGCCTGGGCGAGACGGTGCTGGACCCCGCGGCCGGCACGGGCGGTTTCCTCGTCGAGGCCTTTGCGCATCTCGCCGGCCAAGTGAAGACGGTGGCCGACCGGCGCGTGCTGCAATCCGCCTCGCTCATGGGCTGCGAGCCGAAATCGCTGCCCTACCTGCTCTGCCAGATGAACCTGCTGCTGCATGGGCTGGATGCGCCGCGCATCGACCCCGGCAATGCACTGGGCCATCGCCTCACCGAGATCGGCGAGCGTGACCGGGTGGACGTGATCCTCACCAACCCGCCCTTCGGCGGCGAGGAGGAGCGCGGCATCCAGGGCAACTTCCCGGAGGACCGGCAGGCGGCCGAGACGGCGCTGCTGTTCCTCCAACTCATCATGCGCAGGCTGAAGCGAGCGCAGACCTCGGCGGGACTGCCGGCGCGCGCCGCGGTTGTGGTGCCGAACGGTACGCTGTTCGGCGATGGCGTCTGCGCGCGCATCAAGGCGGACATGCTGGAGCAGTTCAATCTGCACACTGTGCTGCGCCTGCCGGAGGGCGTGTTCGCGCCCTACACCGACATCCCCACCAACGTGATCTTCTTCGACACGGCGGGGCCGACGCGGGATGTGTGGTTCTACGAGCAGCAGATGCCGGAGGGGCGGCGCAAATACTCCAAGACGCGGCCGATCCAGTTCGAGGAGTTCTCCGCGTGCATCGCCTGGTGGGGCCAGCGCGAGGAAGGGCCGCAGGCCTGGAAGGTGAATGGGCCGGATCTGATCCGGCGCGACGAGGCGGGCCGTGTTGTCGCGGTCAACCTCGACCTGAAGAACCCGGCCGCGAAGGAGGCGGTGGACCACCGCGCGCCGGCCGAGATCGTCGCGAGCGTGACCGAGAAGGAGCGGCAGGTCCTGGCGCTGCTCGACGAGATCAAGGCGCTGGTTGCTGAGCGGGTGGCGTGACGGTGCGTTGGCCGATGGTGCCGTTGGGTGAGGTTGCTCCAATTGTCCGACGCCCCGTCGAGGCGGCCGTCGGCAGTGACTACCCCATCATTGCGGCGCGGAGTTTTGGGCGCGGAACCTTCCATCAGCCGACGCTGGAAGGCGATGGTCTGACATGGCAACGGCTGTTCCAGGTCCGGGCGGGCGATCTCCTCGTGAGCAACATCAAGGCATGGGAGGGCGCCGTCGCCGTCGTCTCCGATCCCGACGATGGGATGTATTGCTCTCACCGCTATCTGACCTGCGTGGCGGATCGGCGCCGCGTGCTGCCAGCATGGTTGGGAGCCGTCTTTCGGACGCCGGCTGCGGTCGCACAACTGGCTGCGGCTTCGCCCGGCAGTGCTGATCGCAATCGGACGCTCTCCATGGACGGGCTTCGTGGCGTGTTGGTGCCCCTGCCTCCGCTCGACGTGCAGCGGCGGATCGTGGAGCGGCTCGACGCGGTCGAAGCGCGGATCGCAAAGCGGCGAAGCGAAGCCGAGGCGGTAGACGAAGAGCTTGCCGCGCTGCTCGCTGCCGCGTTCCGGCGCATCGCTGAGAATGCGCCCCGCGCGCGCATGGCTGATGTCGCTCCAATAGTGCGAAGGCCAGTCGTGATCGATACCGACGCGACCTATCGTGAGATCGGCGCACGTGCGTTCGGTCGTGGTCTCTTCGAAAAGCCACCCCTCCGCGGCGACGGCCTGACGTGGCAGAAGCTCTTCCTGATCGAGGAAGGCGACTTGGTGGTGAGCAACATCAAGGCGTGGGAAGGCGCATTCGCTGTAGCCGACGCCGCGCATCATGGCGCCGTCGGATCACATCGGTATCTGACCAGTGTTGTCGATCGCCGGCGGGCCACACCTGGGTTCATCTGGTTCTTCCTGCAATCGCCCCCCGGCATCGCGCAGGTGCAGGCCGCATCTCCGGGCAGTGCCGATCGAAACCGTACGCTCAGCCAGGATCGCTTCGCGGCGATCGAAGTTCCGGTCCCGTCGCTGGACGCCCAGCATTGGTTCGATGCACTCCAGCAGAAGGCGCGTGCCGCACGAGAGGCGCAGGCTTCTGCCGCGGCCGAGCTGGAGCACCTAGTGCCCGCGCTGCTCGACGATGCCTTCGGCAGCGGCTGAGGCAGGATCGCCGCATGCGCCCACCCCGCTGGAAGGCCCTCGTCGACAAGAGCATCGCCGCCTGCTGCGCAGCGATCGAGATCTACAACAAGCCCGTCGTGCCGCATCGCGAGGAGACGTTCGCTATCCTCGTCGTGGCAGCCTGGGAGCTTCTGCTGAAGGCGCGCCTCATCCAGGAGAATGGCAACCAGCTGAAGGCGATCTACGAGACGGAGGCGGCGAAGCGGAAGGACGGCAAGCCGAGCAAGCGCAAGTCCGTTCGGCGGAACAAGGCCGGCAATCCAATCACCATCGGCATCTCCACTGCCATCGACCGCGCCAAGGCCCTACCGGCGAAGCCGCTCGACGCGGCATGCAAGGAGAACCTCGAACTGCTGGTCGAGGTGCGCAACAACGCGGTGCATTTCGTCAACGAGGATCGTGACCTCGCCATCCGCGTCCACGAAGTCGGCGTCGCCGCCCTGCGCAACTACGCCACCGCGCTCGCCGACTGGTTCGAGCACGACATCTCCAACCTGCGCTTCGCTATCCTGCCGCTGTCCTTCGACAGCGCCGTCGCCGCGCAGGTTGTCCCTGCCGCCAAGCGTAGCCAGCAGGCGCAGAACCTCCTCGCGCACATGGAACGCGCAATCGCCGATGCGCCAGCGTCAAGCGATGGGCGCTTCGCCGTGTCGCTGCGGGTCGAGACGAAGATCGTTGGCGCTGGCACGACGGACGCGGTTGCCATCAAGCTCGGCAAGGGACCGGGAGCGGTGCTGGTCGAGCTGACAGACGCCGAGTTCCTCAAGCGGTGGCCGCATGACCACAAGCAGTTGGTCGCCCTGGTGAAGAAGCGCCTGCCGGGCGTGATCATCAACAACGCATTCCACGCCCACGTGCGGACGCTGCGTGCTGAGGAGAGATTCGCGAAGGATCGTCGCCTCGACCTGAGCAATCCGAAGTCGACCCTCAAGAAGACCTACTACAGCCAGGCGATGGTCGATGCGCTTGTCGCGCGGCTGAGTGGGTCAGGTGGCGGCGGCCATGCGTGATGACGTTCGATCTGGCAGGGCTGGAGGTGCGAAGGGATGCTGAGGCGCGTCGTCGCCACGCAGTTCGACCGTCCCGCGCGCAGCGGCAAGACGCGGCCCCTGTTCCTCACCTGCATCGACGCAGCCGGCGAGGAGGTGGAGGTGGTCGCGAAGTTGTCGGCCGGCTGCGAGCAGAAGGAGGTCAGTCTCGCGCGCGAGGTGATCGCCGCCTGCCTCGCCGGCGACCTTGGCCTGCCAGTGGCCGAACCGCTCCTGGTGAAACTGCCACCCGCCTGGGTCGGCAGCGTGACGGATACCGAGGCGGGCCTTGCGTGCGAGCCTTCCGGTCGCGTTCGGATCGCGCCATGTCGGCAGCCAGTTTTCCACCTGGAAGCCTGAGACACGGCTGAGCGTCGCCATGATGCCGGTCGCGCTCGCCGTCTTTGTCTTCGATGCACTGACCGCTAATCCCGACCGCCGCCTCGAGAACCCGAACTGCCTGGTGAAGGGCGAGCACATCAAGATCTTCGATCACGAGATGGCGTTCACACACCATATGGTAATTCCGCGGCTCACACCCTGGCGCGCCGGCGCGTTGCAGGACCTGATGACACCCGGCCGCCACATTTTCCGTGACAAGCTGCGCGGCCAGGTGCTGGATTTCGCGCCCATCCGGGCCGCCTGGGCGGCCTTGTCGGATGGCATGGTGGACGGCTATGTCGCCGCTTTGCCGGCCGAGTGGGCCAGCGCGGTCGCCGATGCGGCCGTCGCGGTCCGGACCATCAAGGAGGTCCGCGACCGGATGGAGGAGTGCCTGGCTGAAATCGGGAGGGTTCTGGCATGACGCAGCGGCCCTACACCTACACCATACTGCGCTACGTGCATGACCCGCGCGCTGGCGAGGCGCTGAACGTCGGCGTGGTCCTTCACGTCGCCGCCGAGCAGAAGCTGCTGGTTCGCGTTCGCTCGACCTTCGGCCGGGTGAAGCGGGCATTTCCCGATCTGGACGGCGAGGCCTTCAACCAGGCCCTGCGTGATGTCGAACGCGGCATCGAGCGCGTGGCCCGTGAGATGCAGAAGGGTGGCCTCCTCGCGGCCGCGGGCGACGCCGCGGCTTTCGCGCGGCGCGGCATGCCGGAGGATGACAGCGCGCTGCAGTGGTCGCCCGTAGGCTCGGGACTGACTGACGATGGAGCCGCGACGCTCGACCGCCTGTATGACCGCTTCGTGCGGCGGCACGACGAGCGCGTGGTGCGGCGCCGCGATGATGAGGAGGTCTGGCGTCCGGTGCGCGAGAAGCTGGTCGCGCGCGGTGTCTCGGTGCCATTCGAGGAGAAGACATTTGCCGGCGAGGTGGACGCGATCACCTTCCGGCATGCCTGGAAGAACGGGCAGTGGCACGCCTACGAAGGCGTGTCGCTCGACCTCGCCAGCCAGGACGGCATCATCGAGAAGGCGCGGCGCTGGGTCGGCCATCTGACGACGGTGAAGGACGGCGTGACGGAGGCGCTGAAGCTCCACCTCATCGTCGGCGCGCCTCATGATCCTGCGCTGGCGCCGGCGTACGACAAGGCGGTTGCGATGATCCGGAAGGCGCCGCTGGCGCCCGAAGTGGTCGAGGAAGCCGAGATCGACGAGCTCGTCTCGCGGATCGAGGACGAAGTCCGCGCGCATGAGGTGCATGCCGACGACGCGGCGTCGCGCTGATAGGTCGGCTGCATGGCGTGCCGTTTGGCACCTGCACCGTAGGCGCTGAGCGTGGCATGCGTAGCTCGGTCGTGGAGGCGTGCGCTCGGCGGCTTGCGCGATTTGCGGAGGCGCTGCTTGGCCCTGCGTGATGCAGGCAAGCGCCCCGCCCTCCCGGGCGGGGCGCCGTTGGCCATTCACTCCCTGCTGCGGTTGCCGTTGGGGCGGGACCAGATCAGCTCGAACTCGCCGCCTTCCATCTCGAAGAGGTTCGCCAGGATCGGCGCCGGCAGGGAGGGGTCGTCGAGCTTGACCGAGAGGTA
>JAESGX010000128.1_pt1 | contig 73449 bp, 61 predicted proteins | sample 9269801 | NCBI WGS metagenome assembly JAESGX01 (sample SAMN16773122, study PRJNA677054) | algae metagenome | isolation source: Pleurocapsa minor GSE-CHR-MK-17-07R and co-occurring heterotrophs from wet... | place: USA: Lower Calf Creek Falls, Grand Staircase Escalante National Monument, UT ... | reverse complement strand
TGCAGGACGCTATTGTGATGGCGCATGGCTTGATCTCCGCTCGTGTCCAAATCACCGGCAAGTGCTTGGAAACGAGTAGAATCAATGCCATGCACCCCGTCTACCAAAATGAACCGGACAGCCGTGGGTCAAGCCGGGGCATGACGGAGGATGGGGTGGGTGGTCGAGTCTCGGGGCGTGCGGCGCCAACCGGAGCGCCCGTCCGCCAGCCCCCTCACCGCAGCGGCCCGGTCGACAGCACCGCCGCCGTCAGCCCGCCGTCGACCGGCAGGATGGTGCCGGTGACGAAGCCGGCCTCCTCCGAGAGCAGGAAGGCGATCACCGCTGCCGCCTCCTCCGGCAGGCCGTAGCGGCGCTGCGGCACGGCGGCGAGCCAGCGGGTGCGGGTGGCGGCGTCGTGGCGGCGCTGGATCTGCGGCGTCTCGACGGCCGCGAGCGCCACGGCGTTGACGCGGATCGCCATCGGCGCGAGTTCCACCGCGAGCGTGCGGGTGAGTGCGGCGAGCCCGCCGCCGGCGGCCGACAGCACGGCGCCGCCCGGCAGCCCGCGCAGCGCCGCGGCCGGCACGACGTTGACGATCGCGCCGCCCTCCGCCATCCGCCCCGCCGCCGCCTGCGCCACCACGAAGGCAGAGACGAGCCCGTCCTCCAGCGCCTTGCGCAGCATCGACACGTCGGTCGCCTCGAAGGCGAGCTCCGGCCCGGGGGCGACCGCGTTGACGAGCCCGGCCGGTGCGCCCCATTCGGCCACCACCCGGTCGATCGCCCGCTCCACCACGACGTCGTCGGTGAGGTCCGCCGGCTCGCCGATGAGCCGCTCGCCGGCATCCGCCGCCATCGCGTCGACCGCCGCGTCGACGGCGTCCTCGTCCGCGTCGAGCACCGCGACCCGCCAGCCGTCGTCGAGCAGCCGCCGCACCGTGGCGAGCCCGATCCCCGTCGCCCCGCCGGCGACGATCGCCACGCGGCCGTTGCGGCCATGGTTCATGGTGTGTCCTCCGTCGGGGCGACGGTCGGTGAATCGGCCGGGAAGGGCAAGGGTGGATCGGCAGTGGGCAGTCGGCAGTGGGCAGTGGGCAGTGGGCAGTGGGGGCCTAGCTACTCCACGAACACCGTCACGCTGTCGGCCGCGCCGGTCGGGTCGATCACGGTCAGGCGGACGAAGCCGCGCTGGGGGACCGCCAGCGCGCCGGCGCGGCGGTGGGCGGGGATCGGCACGGGCTTGCCGTCGACGAGCAGGCTGACCGCCGCGCCGGCCCCCTCGATCCGCCAGGCGAGCGGCTGGCGGGTGCCGCCGGACTCCAGCGAAACGCGGGCGCCGTCGGGCGGGTAGGCGAAGCGCAGGCGGGCTGCGCCGGCATTCGCCTCGCCCGCCGCGCCGTCGCCGCCGAGGCGGGCGAGCGTCGGTGGCAGCGTGCCGGTGGTGGCGATCAGCGCCCCGCCTGGTGCGCGCGGCAGCGGCGCGCGGCGGGGCGAGACGCGGGCGAAGGCGTCGAAGAGGAGGGGGGCGGCGGCGGTGTGGGCGACGAGGCCGGGAACGGCGGCGCCGTCCGGCCGGCCGACCCAGACGCCGACGACGTGGCGGCCGTCGAAGCCGATCGCCCAGGCGTCGCGGTAGCCGTAGGAGGTGCCGGTCTTGAAGGCGATGCGGTGGCGGGCGGCGTTGGCCGGCGGCGGCGTGCCGGCGAGGATGTCGGCGACATACCAGGCGGCGACCGGGTCGATCAGCCGCCGCGACGGCACCGGCGGCGCATCGGCGAGCTCGAACGGCACCGGCGCGAAGCCGCCGCCGACGAAGGCGGCATAGAGCGCGGTAAGGTCGACCAAGCGGATGCCGACGCCGCCGAGGCCGATCGCCAGCGTCGGCGCCTCCGGCCGTGGCAAAGCGAGCTCGACGCCGACATCGGCCAATCGCACAGCAAGCCGCGTCGGCCCGACGGCCTCGAGCAGCTTCACCGCCGGCACGTTGAGCGACTGGCGCAGCGCCTCGCGCGCGGTCACCGTGCCCATGAAGCTCTGGTCGAAGTTCTTCGGCGCATAGCTGCCGAAGGCGCTCGGCCTGTCCTCGATCAGCGTCTCCGGATGGGCGATGCCGGCCTCGAAGGCCAGCGCATAGATGAACGGCTTCAGGGTGGAGCCAGGCGAGCGCACCGCGAGGCTCATATCGACGTGGCCGTTGCGGGCATCGTCGAGCAGCTCCGGCGAGCCGACGCGGGCGGCGATCGCCCCGGTCTCGGCGTCCATGACGACGATCGCCGCCGACAGCTTCTGGCCGAGCGCGGCCGTGCGCTCGCGGGCGAGCGCTTCGAGCGAAGCCTGCAGGTCGCGGTCGATGGTGAGGCGGAGGATGCGCTCGTCGGGGTGCGCTTCGACGGCGGAGCGGGCGGCGTGGGCGGCAAGTCGCGGGAAGGCGAGGCGGGCGGTCGGCACGGCCTCATGCTTGCCGGCGGCCGCCTCCTCCGCCGTCAGCACACGCAAGCCCACCATGCGGTCGAGCACGCGGTCGCGCGCCTTGCGGGCGGCCTCCGGGTGGCGGTCGGGCCGCCGCCACTCGGGCGACTGCGGCAGCGCCACCAGCAGCGCCGCCTGGCCGATCGTCAGCCGATCCGGCTCGCGGCCGAAATAGGCGAGCGACGCCGCCCGCACGCCTTCCAGATTGCCGCCATAGGGGGCGAGGGCGAGATAGAGCGAGAGGATCTCGTCCTTCGACAGCCGCCGCTCGAGCTGCAAAGCGCGGGCGCTCTCCATCAGCTTGCGCGCGAGCGTGCGCTCCGGCCGGCCCTCGACGAGGCGCGCCGTCTGCATCGTCAGGGTCGAGGCGCCGGAGACGATGCGGCCGTTGCCCACCGCCTGCAGGGCGGCGCGGCCGGTGGCGAGCGGGTCGACACCGGCATGCTCGTGGAAGCGCCGGTCCTCGTAGGCGACCAGCATCTTCAGGAAACGCGGGTCGACCGAGGCGATTTCGGCCGGCAGCCGCCAGCGGCCGTCGGCGGTGGTGTAGGCGGTGAGCAGCCGGCCATCGTGGTCGACGACGATGGTGGAGGCCGGCGCGCTCGGCACCGTGCGCGGCGGGTAGGCGCGGTCGAGCACGATCAGCGCCGCCACCCCACCGCCCGCGACGAGCGCCAGCGACACCACCGCGGCCCCGGTCCAGGCGAAGATGCGGCCGAACCGCGGGCGGCGACGACCGTGATCCGTGATCACGGGCACCGTCGCTTCGGGCGCGGCGACCGCGTCGTCGCCGCCATCGTGATCACGGATCACGGTCGTCTCCGTCGTCGCGCCGCCGCTTACGGCGACGGCGACACGGTGAGCGTGCCCGGCGCCGTGCGGGCGAAGATGCCGGGGCGGTACATGTCCTCGGCGCTGGCGCCCGGATGGGCGAACGAGCCCGGCGACACCGCCCGCACCATGTAGGCCACCGTCAGCCCCGCCGTGGCGTCGGCGCCGGGCTCGTAGGCCGCGACGAAGCGGTCGTCGCGGAACTCGGTGTGGGCCGGCTGGTTGTCCTCCGACAGCCAGGGGAAGGCCGCGAGGTCGCCGCTCGTCATCAGCGCCGGGTTCTCGATCTCGAAGCCGGCCGGCAGCATGTCGACGACCAGCAGCCGCGCCTGTGAAGGCTCCAGCGCCGTCAGCGTGAGCACGACGACGAAGCGCTCGTTCTGGTCGACCTGGGCAACGTCCACCTCCTCGCCGTCGAGGCCGAAATACTGGCGCTGCAGCGTCAGCCCGTTCGAGCCTTCCGGCTGCGGCGTCAGCGGCGTGCCCTCGGTGGTGATCGCCACCAGCGTCGTGGCGTCGCCGCGGTTCACCACTTCGAGCGGCGCCTGCTCGAGTGATGCCCCGGTCATCGCCTGGTAGAGCGCGCCGGCATGCGGCAGCCCGTCGACCTCGAGCGCGAGGCCGGAGGAGCGCTGGTCGGTGAGGGCGTTCGCCGCCACCACCATCCACGCCGCCTCCTGGGTGGAGGGGCCGGTGTCGCCGGAGATGTCGTTTTCGATGATGTTGAGAACGGCGGGGATCGCCTGCCGGTCGATGCCGGATTCGGCGATCAGCGCCGCGGTGGCGGCGGCGTCGCGCAGGCCGGTGCCGAAGTCGGTGCGGGTCATCGCGATGCCGTCCTCGCCGCCGAGCGAGCGGGTGGCGACGGGGAAGGTGGCGACCGCCCGGTCCTGGTCGCCATAGAAGGCGAGGCCGGCGGCGATCTGCGCCTGGGCGAGGCCGGAGCCGAAGTCACCGATGCGGTCGTCGGCGAAGTAGCGGAGATCCGCGATCGAGGCGCGGCCGTTGCGGGCCAGAACATAGAGCGCATAGGCGACGTCGAGACCCCCGCCGGCCTCGAAGTTGGAGGCGTAGGAGAGGTCGTTCTGCATGCGGTCGAGGGCCTGGGTGAGAACCTGGTCCGGCACCGGATAGCCCTGCGCCTTCGCCCGCGTCAGGAAGTCGGTGACATAGGCGGTCAGCCACAGGTCGCCGCCCTCCGGTCCCCACAGGCCGAACGAGCCGCTGGAGGACTGGAACTGCAGGAGCCGGTCGATGGCGTCCTGCACGCGCTCCTTCACCTCGGCGTCCGTGCCGAGGCCGACGGAAGCCGCCACCGTCTCGAGATAGAGCAGCGGCAGCGCCTTCGACGTCGTCTGCTCGGCGCAGCCATAGGGGAAGCGCGACAGCATGCCGACAAGGCCGGGCACGTCGATGCCGGCGGTGTCGGCGACCGTCACCGACACCTTGGCGGTGCGAGTGTCGAAGCCGTCGAGCACCTCCGGGCCGATCGAGATGTCGGCGCCCGCCGTCAGCGGATCGAGGCTGCGGATGCTCATCGGCGCCGCCGCCGGGCGGACGCCGATGCGCAGCGTCTGGGCGAACGTCTCGCCGTCCGGCGCCGTCAGTGCAATCTCCAGCGTATCGGACCCGACGTCGTTGCCGGTGAGCGGCACCTCCAGGGCGGCGTTGCCGCCGGCCGGCAGCGGCACGGTGTCGTCGGCGTCACCGACGCCGACAGCGCCCTCGCTCGACACCGCCAGCCGGTAGTCGCCGGCCGCGCCGGAGACATTGGCGAAGTCGAGATAGAGCCGGCTCTGGTCGCCGGGCGCGAGGAAGCGCGGCGCCGTCGCCGTGACGACGACCGGGTCGCGGACGATGACGTCGGTCGAGGCGTTGCCGACCTGGCCGGCCGCCCACGCCACTGCCATCACCTTGACGGTGCCGTTGAAGGCTGGAAGCGCGAACGTCGCCTCCGCCTTGCCGTCCGCGCCGACCTTCAGGATGCCGGAGAACTGCGCGACGATCTCCTGCGCCGGCGGGGCCGCCTCGCCCAGGCCGCCGCCGCCGTCGCCGCCGGTGCGCAACTGGCCGCGCGTCGCCGACAGGCTGTCGATCAGCGAGCCGTAGAGGTCGCGGATTTCCGCCGAGAGCCGGCGCTGGCCGAGATAGTACTCGGCCGCATCCGGCGGCTCGTAGCCGGTGAGGTTGAGGATGCCGACGTCGACCGCCGCCACGGTGACGAACGCCTCGTCGCCGGGCGAGAGGCCGGCGAGCGTCAGCGGCACGGTCAGCGGACCACGCGGCCGCACTTCCGTCGGCGCATCGAGGGTGACGGTGAGCGTGCGCTCCTCGCGCCCGACGCCGAGCCAGGAGAGACCGAGGGCGCGGGTCGGCATGCGGCCGGCGGCGACGTCCATCGGCCGGTAGAGCGTGGCCGTTACGTAGGCGCCGGGCGACCAGCCGTCGCCGACGGTGAGCGGCACGGTGATGCCCTCGGCGGGAACCTCGACCGACGTCATGTCGACGAGGCCATCGCCGACCACGGCGATCAGCGCGATGCCGGGAAACTGCGGCGTGATGCGCAGGTTGGCGGTGTCGCCGGGGGCGTAGCCGGGCTTGTCGAGCGACAGCTCGAGCAGGTCCGGCGTCTCGGCAGTGGCGCCGACGGTCGACCAGCCGGCGGCGAAGTCGACGCTGGTGGCGGCCTGGGGCTCGGCCTCGGCGATCACCTCGAGGCGGTAGCTGCCCCAGTCGACCGGGGCGGAAACGTGGGCGGCCTCGCCAGGGGAAAGCTCCAGCGTGCCGCCGCCGACGCGGCTGGTGGAGGCGATCGTCTCGAACGACCAGCGGCCGTCGCGGTTGTACCACTGGTAGCGGCGCTCGACCTTCAGGAGCTCCCACTTCACGCCGTTGAGCGAGGTGCGGGCGCCGGCCGGATCGACCGCGACGATCTCGAAGGCGGCGGTCTCGCCCTGGCCGACGCGGTCGTCGGCAAACAGCGGCTTGACGCCGATGCGAGTGCCCTCCGGCGTCACCGGCAGCGACAGCGAGCGCTCGACGGCGCGGCCACCGGCCTCGCGAACGCGAAGGATGATCTGGGCGGCGAGCGGTTTCGTCGTTGGCTCGACCTCGGGCAGGCGGATGGTCACCGTCGCCTTGCCGTCGGCGCCGGTGCGCACCGGCTCGAGCAGCGGCCGGCGCAGCGGCGTCGCCGCGTCGTCGAAGAGGCCGAAGCGGTAGCCGGCGTAGCCGGCCACTTCGGCGGCGGGGCTCACGACGATGTCGCCCTCGATGGCGAGGTCGGCGGCCGGCGCGCCATAGAGGAACTGCGCGTCGACATCGACGGTGGCCGGCTGGTTCGCCCCGATGGTGGCGGCGTCGGTGGCGAGCGTCAGCGCGATGCGCTCGGGCACGAAGTCTTCGACGAGGAAGGTGGTGCCGCCGATCGGCGCCGCCTTCGGGTCGGCATAGGCGTCGAGACGCCAGGTGCCGGTCATCGCCGAGGTGACGAGATCGACCGGCAGCGTGCGGCCGCCGAGGCCGCCGTCGGCGGTGGTGGCGCGGGCGTACTCGACGCCGTCGGGGCGCCAGACCACCAGCGTCAGCGGCAGCGAGGCGACGGCGTCGGCGCGGGCGTTGCGCAGGAGGGCGGTGGCGAAGACCGTCTCGCCGGCGCGATAGACGCCGCGCTCGGTGTAGACGAAGGCGTCGAGCGGGCCCGGCGCGGTGCGGCCGTCGACGCCGCGGTCGGCGAGGTCGAAGCTCGCGGCGGTGAGGTCGAGGAAGGCGTAGTCGCCATCGCCCATGGCGGCCGTGAGGATGGTCGGCGTCATGCCGCCCGTCCCGGCGGCGAGGCCGGCGGGGAAGACGACGTGGCCGGCCGCGTCGGTGGTGGCGGTGCCGAGGATCTCGTCGTTGCGCGCGACGAGGCGGACCTCGGCGCCCTCGACGGGCTTGGCGGTCGCGAGCGAGCGCACGAAGGCATGCGTGCCGTCGATGCCGGAGAAGCTCGCGAGGCCGAGGTCGGAGACGATGAACCACTGCGTCGCGCGGGTGTTGCCGGACCAGCTCGGCTCCTCCTCCGGCCGGGCGGCGAGCACGTAGACGCCGGGCTCCAGCGTCTTCACGGCATCGTCGACCGGGAAGGCGGTGGTCACCTCCTGGTTCAGCACCCGCTCCACCGGCATCGAGCCGGACCAGACGAGGGCGCCGTTGGAGCTCGCGAGCTGGTCGACCTCGTAGGGCTGCAGCTGGCGGCGGAAGCTGCCGTCGGCCACCGAGCGAGCGAGCGCCCGGTCGCCGACGCGCAAGAGGTCGAGCACCACGTCGGCGGTGTTGACGCTGACCACCGGCACGCCGGTGGCGCCGGTGCGCGGCAGCACGTAGGCGGCGGACGGGAAGCGCACCGACGGCTTGCGGTCGCGGACATAGACCGTGTAGCTGGCCGGGTTCTCCAGCCGCTCCTCGACCGTCGACGGCACGCCGGCACGGACCGTGACCTCGTAGCGCTCGCCGTGGACGAGCCCGTCGACGCAGAGTTCGTTGCCGTTGGCGGTGACCACGGGCGAGCGTTGGCCGAGCACCGTCACGTACTTGGCGAAGTCGGTGCGGTCCTTGGCGAGGGGCTCGGAGAACTGCACGCAGAGGCGCGGCGCCGCCGCGTCGGAATCGACCGAATAATCGAGGATGCGGAAGCCGTGCTCGGCGCGCGCCTGCTCATAGAGGGCGCGCACGGCCGGGCTGTCGGAGATCGCCAGGCTCGCCTTCAGGCTCTCGATCGCCGGCCGCCAGGTCTCCCGGCGCTGCAGCGCCTGGCCGAGGAGGGCGAGGGACTCCGCCTGCTCGCCGGGCGTCGAGGCGAGGCTCAGCGCCAGATAGGAGGCCGACAGTGCCGCCTGCTCGATGGCGTAGTTGGCGCTCCAGTCGGTGTCGGTGCGGCCGATCAGGCCGTTCGCGGTGGCGAGCCAATCGGCGGCGCCGCCGGCGGCGAGGCTCGCCGTCTCGGCATAGGAGAGCGGATCGAGCGTGCGGTTGAGACGGGCGGCGGCGGCGACGCGGGCGCGGAAGCGCGAGGCCTCGGTGATGATGTCGGACGGCAGGAAGGAAAGGTCCGGCAGCGGCAGCGGCGTGGCACCCGGGCGGGCTGCGGCGGCGACGCGGATACGGCCGGAGGCGGCGCCGGAGAACGTCTTCGGGGCGCCGACGTCCGACTTCAGGAAGCACCAGCCGGCCTTCAGGTTGAAGGTGTAGGCGCGGCAGACGCCGTCGGCGACGCAGGCGTTGGCGCAGTCGTCGAGGGAGACGCCGCGCAGGATGTCGTAGTCGAAGCCGGGCAGGTCTGTGGCGTCGAGCCGCTCGATCGACCGCGATCCTGCCGCCTGCTGCGCCACCGCCGGCGGCCCGGCCACCACCAGGGCGGCGAGGCCGGCGAGGCCGAGGACCGCGGCGCGCAGGAACGGCGCTGCCCGCAGGACGGGCGCTGCGCTAACGGCGGCGACGGAGCGGAAACGATCGGCGAACGGCATGTCGGACTCCCCACGCAATGGTGTCGAGGATAGCACCGATCGGCCCCTCACCGGGAGGGCAGGCCGACCAAAATCGCTTCACGATCCGATGTTTGCGCGTCACCGAAAGGACACGGTGCGGTCACCGTGCCGCCGCGGGACGCCAGCCATAGAGCCAGTCGAAGCCGGCCAGAAGCAGGCCCGGCGGGGCGAGCGACAGGGCGGTGTCGCGGGCGGCGGCGGCGACGCCGGCGAGGTGGTAGATCTCGCCGTTGCGGACGGCCGCCGCGCAGACCTGCCGCACCCGGTCGCGGCGCGTCCGGCCGAAGGCCACGAGGGCGGCCTCGGTGTCGTCCGTGCCGGCCAGATGGTCGGCGAGCACGACGGCGTCCTCGATCGCCATCGCCGCCCCCTGTGCCAGGAACGGCACCATGGCGTGGGCGGCGTCGCCGATTAGCACCGTCCGTCCGCGCCGCCATGGGCCGGCGGGATCGACGGTGGCGAGCGGCCAGCGCCGCCAGTCTTCGCCGGCGGCGAGCAAGCTTCGCACCGCCGGTGGAAAGCTCGCGAAGCGCGCCAGCACCGCCTCGGCGGCGGCGGCGTGGTTCCACTCGCCGCCATTGCCGGTACCGTTGCCGGTAGCGTTGCCGTTCGCCCCGTTGCCGTGGACGGTGGCGCGTCCGTCGTCGGCGGTCGCCTCTGCGACCGCGACGAGGTTGAGACGGGCGCCGCCGTGCATCGGGTAGTGGACGAGGTGAGCGCGCGGCGACAGCCAGATCCAGGCGTCGTCGGCAAGTCGGACGCCGCCGATCGCCGCCGCGGCGTCGACGGGCGCGGTGGCGCGGAAGGCGACCTTGCCGGTCGGCGCCGCCGCCCCGCCGCCGATCGCCGCCCGCACGGCCGAGCCGACGCCGTCGGCGCCGACGAGGGCACGGGCGACGACTTCGCCGGCGGGCGTCTGCACGCGCACGCCGGCGGGCTCGTCCGTGACGCCGGTCACGGGGCGGGAGAGGGTGAGGCGGATGTTGGGCTCTGCCGCGGCGGCCGCCAATAGCACCGCCTGCAGGTCGGCGCGGGCGACGAGAAAGTAGGGGGCGCCGTGGCGCTTGGCGGCGCCGTCGCCGAGCGGCACGCGGGCGATCGGCCGGCCGCGGGCGACCGAGGCGATCCGCACCGCCTCCGGCGCCACCGCGACGGCTGAGACTGCGTCCCGCAGCCCGAGGCGGTCGAGGGCGTGGACGGCGTTGGGGGAGAGCTGCAGTCCGGCGCCGATCTCGGCAAGCCGGGCGGCGCGCTCGAACACCTCGACGGCGATGCCGCGGCGCGCCAGCGCGATCGCGGTCGCGAGCCCGGCGATGCCGGCGCCGGCGACGACGACCGGCGCCGTGCCGCTCACGGCCGTGCCTGCGGCGAGGCCCGTCTCACGCGGCGAGCGGCTCCCACAGGCAGCCGGCCGGCTCCGACCGGCGCGCACCGAGGGAGGGGTCGTAGCGGTAGAGCGTCGAGCAGTACGGACAGACCTTCTCGTCCTCGTCGCCCATGTCGAGGAACTCGTGGGGATGGTCGAACGGCGGGCTCGCGCCGATGCACAGGAAGCGCTTCGAGCCGACGCGGATCACCTCGGCGCCGATGTCGTTCTGGAAGTGGGGAACGACGGTGTCTGACATGAGGCGGGTCCCGGATTGCTGACGATCGCGGCGACCATAGCCGGGTGCGGCGGGTGAGGCCAGAGACGCGGCCGGCGCCACGCTGTCGCTGGTCCGGTTGCGCGGTGTGGATGCCACTTCCGGGTGCAGACGTGGCAAATACCATCGTGAACTTGCATTTCTCTGGAGAAGTATTTCGCTTGGCGCTCCATTCGTGCGCCATGCATCGTAGAGAGGCTATCATCGGAGGATGGGGCCTCTCACTCTATTCTGCAGGCTGGGCGGACGACTTTAGTTTATTTTTGCTTTCGCGTCCCAGGCGAGGCTGCAGCCTCTGCGGCCGTGGCGGTTGTTGTGGCTGATCTGCGAGCACGGGGCTGCCAGGTGAGTTCCCCGATGGAGCTGCGCCGGGGCGCGGTTCGGTCGTGCGGTGTCCGGTCCCCGCGGGAGCCGCTCCGCCTCGTTCTCAGGGGGGTGCCATGGCGACGTTCGTCTTCTCTTTCGCCTATCAGCTGAACATCGCGACGAACCAGGTCACCGTGTCGCCTAACGGCACCGACGTGACGATCACGTCCATCGCTGACGACACACTGACAACGAACGAGGTTTTATACTATTCGACAGCCAATCCAACGCCGCCGCTGCAGCTCTCCGGCTCGGCAATGTTTCTCTTCCAGAGTGGCGATGGCATCGTCATCCAGATCAGCGGTCAGAAGCTCTGGTTGACGGACACGGCACGCACGGCCGGCACGACGGCGAGCGACAGCGGCACCTCCTTCACGCTCTGCCTGCTGTCGGGATCGCGGATCTCGACACCGGACGGCACGATCGCCGTCGAGGCCCTGACGATCGGCGACCTGGTGCTCACCGCCGACGGCGGCATCGCGTCGGTGCGCTGGATCGGGGTGCAGAGCGTCGTGACGCTGTTCGCCGACCCGCTGCGCACCTTGCCGATCCGCATCACCGCCGGGGCGCTGGGCGAGGATCTGCCGATCCGCGACCTCCGTGTCTCGCCGGACCATGCGCTGCTGCTCGACGGCGTGCTGGTGCGGGCCGGGGCGCTGGTGAACGGCGTGACGATTGTCCGTGAGACGGCGGTGCCGGACCGCTTCACCTACTACCACGTCGAGCTCGACGACCACTCGCTGATCCTCGCCGAGGGTGTTCCGGCCGAGACCTTCCTCGACACCATCTCGCGGCGGCGCTTCGACAACTGGGCGGAGTACGAGGCGCTTCATGGCGACCGTCCGGCGACCATCGCGGAGCTCGATGCGCCGCGGGTGAAGTCGGCCCGCCAGCTGCCGCTAGCGCTGCGCGAGCGGCTCGCGGCGCGCCTCGTCGGAGCGACAAAGGCTGCCTGATCCACCGTCACCGGCGACCGGGTCGCCCCGCCACCCTCGACGCGAACGGGTCTGCCCGCCCGACGGCTGCCCGAAGCGCGGCGGAGGCCGCCTCTGGACGATTGCCGGATCGTCATCGCATTCTGCGAACATCGTCCAGCGGTTTGGCGGGGCGCCGGAAGCCTGGTCGTGCAGCCGGGGTCTGACGTTCGGAGGATGCCATGGCGGACTACACGGCGGCCTATTGCTACATCGTCACCATGTATGGCACGGAATTCAGAATTAGCCGCGTTTGCTCCACGAATGTCGTCTGTTCCGATGGCGAAGACGACAATGTCTTCTCGGCGGGTGACGGGATCACCATCGACGGTGGCCAATTCTCGTACGACGGTCCGGTGATCTTCATGGGCGTCGCCGCCGATGGTTGGCTGGGCTTGTTCGAACGAACCTACTACTTCTTCACGCCGAAACAACACAATCTGGACTTCGTGTCTTGGGCGCCGGGCGACTTCGCCGTCTGCTTCCTCGCCGGCACGGCCATCGCGACGCCGGGCGGGGCGGTGGCGATCGAGGCACTGTCGGTGGGCGACCTGGTCTCGACGGCGGACGGCGAGGCGAAGCCGGTGCGCTTCGTGGGTCGCCAGACCATCGCGACGCCCTTTGCGAGCGTCCTGCGCACCCGGCCCATCCGCATCGCCGTCGGGGCGCTCGGCGAGGGGCTGCCCGCCCGTGACCTCTGCGTCTCGCCGGACCATGCGCTGATGCTCGACGGCGTGCTGGTGCAGGCCGGCGCGCTCGTCAACGGCACGACGATCACGCGGATGACCGACCTGCCGGAACGCTTCACCTACTTCCACGTGGAGCTCGACGACCACTCCCTCATCCTCGCCGAGGGCGTGCCGGCCGAGACCTTCGTCGACAACGTCACGCGGCGGCGCTTCGACAACTGGCCGGAGTACGAAGCTCTCTATGGCGAGGCGGCGGCGACGATCGCGGAACTCGACGTGCCGCGGGTGAAGTCCGCGCGGCAGCTGCCGCGGGCTGTGCGGGACCGGATTGCAGCGCGGACGGCCGCGCTCCTTCCGGCGGTGACCTCGGCGGCCTGACGGGCGGCGTGTGGCGATGGCGGGGGCGGTGACGTCAGCGGCTTGATCGGCGGGAGGCGGCGGCTATGGTGCCGGCGCCTCCATTGTTCCGCCCAGGGTGCCGATGCCTCAGTTCGATTCTGCCGGCGTGCCGATCGCCTTCCTCGACGAGGGCGAGGGCGAGCCGATCCTGCTCATCCACGGCTTCGCCTCCAACAAGGAGGTGAACTGGGTCGGGCCTGGCTGGATCGAGACGCTGACGAAGGCCGGCCGTCGCGTCATCGCCCTCGACAATCGCGGCCACGGCGAGAGCGGCAAGCCGTGCGATCCGGCGGCCTATTTCGCTCCCGTCATGGCGGAGGACGCCCGCCGCCTGCTCGACCACCTCGGCCTCGAGCGTGCCGACGTGATGGGCTATTCGATGGGGGCGCGCATCACCGCGTTCCTGACGCTCGCCCACCCGGAGCGGGTGCGCAGCGTGATCTTCGGCGGCCTCGGCCTCGGGCTGGTCGACGGCACCGGCCCGTGGGAGCCGATCGTCGCGGCGCTGGAGGCGCCGTCGCTGGACGCGATCCAGCACCAGACGGGCCGCATGTTCCGCCGCTTCGCCGAACAGACGGGCGGGGACCTCGATGCGCTCGCCGCCTGCATGCGCTCGTCCCGCCAGACGCTGTCGCCGGAGGAGGTCGGCCGCATCGACGTGCCGGCACTGGTGGCGGTGGGCAGCCGCGACGCCATCGCCGGCTCGGCGGAAGACCTCGCGGCGCTGCTGCCGCACGGCCGGGCGCTCGTCATCCCCGGTCGTGACCATATGCTGGCGGTCGGCGACAAGGCCTACAAGGCGGGCGTGCTGGCGTTTCTCCGCGAACGGCCGTGAGTGCGGGTCGAAAGGCCCGATGGCCGCACCACGGCCGTTCTCACATCATGTAGGCGGTCCGCAAGCCGCCCCAGTGGCGGCCGGCGACGTGGATTGGCACGTCGACCTCCCGCATCATCACCACCCGGTCACCGAGGTCGCGGGCGTAGGCCTGCACCAGATAGGGCCGCGTGTTGCGGGCGGCGAGCAGGCCGGCACGGTCGTCGAAGATGCGCCGGTTGCGGCAGTTGGCGGTGTTCCAGGTGCGGTCGCCGGGCCGCTGCGGCTGCGAGTAGCGGGCGTTGTGGACCGGCAGGTAGCCGTTGACGTCGACGGCGCAGGCGAAGGAGAGCTTGCCGTCTTCGGCGAGCACCGGCTCCTGCAGCGGCGGCAGCACGGCGTCGAGCACGCCGAGGGCGCGTGTCTTGTACTGCTGCGGGTCGGTCCCGGGGATCGGCTGGTAATCGGTATCGAAGAGATCGCCGATCCCGACGCGGCCGGAGGCGACCGCCTTCTCCAGGGCCACCGAAACCCGATCGGCGGTGCGCGCCGCCCGCTCCAGCAGCGGCCGGTTCGCCTCGGCGAGGGCCGCGACCTTGGAGGCGACCGGGGGCGAGTTCTCGTGCTCGAAGGCGAGGTGGCAGCCGAGGGTGCTGATCGCCACGATGCGGCAGCGGAAGGACCCGACACTCGCGAGTTCGAGCTGCCCGTAGGCGCCCTCGGTGGCGCCCGGCACGGTGTCGACGAGGGCGCCTCCGAGCGACAGGTCGATCGTCTTCGTCGGGTGCGTTCCGCCGGTGAGCACCAGCCTGCCGGAAACCTCGACCGGCCAGCGATCGTGGCGGCGCCGGTCGCCCATGGCGGTCTGGCGCAGCACGGTGAGCAGGCGCCGCGTCATGTCGTCGAGGCCGCCGCTCATCGCCGCGGTGGTCTGGGCGACGGCGGCGCAGGTGTCGCTGGCGGCCCCGGCGGCATCGCGGATCGAGCCGGCGCGGCCGGCGACGTCGTCGGCGAAGTGCTCGGCCTCGCCGGCGGTGCGGCGGATCTCGGCGATGGTGCCGACCTGCGCGTCGACGGCTTCGGCCACTGCCGAGGCGACCGGCCGGATGTCGCCGATGATGGAAATGACGCGCTCGACGGCGCCGGTGCTTTCGCCCGCCACCGAGCGCAGCCGGTCGATGCGTCCGGAGATCGCGGCGGTCGCCTCCTGCGTGCGGGCGGCGAGCGACTTCACCTCGGAGGCGACGACGGCAAATCCGGCACCAGCGGCGCCGCCTCTGGCCGCTTCGATGGAGGCGTTGAGGGCGAGCAGATTGGTCTGCCGGGCTATCCCGGCGATCAGGGCGATGGTGGTCTCGATCTCGCCGATGGCGATGCGCAGCTCGCCGATGGCGGTGGTCGCCTGCGAGGCCGCCGTCTCCGCGGCGCTGACGAGCCGATCCGACGATTGCGCGGTGCGGCCGATCTCGGCGCTCGTCCCGGCGATCTCGTCGAGAGCGGCAGCGAGGCGCTGCGCGTTTTCGTGGGCCTGGACGGTCTGCGAGGCGAGGTGGTTGCTGTCGGCCCGGATGATGCCGACCGTCTCGATGCCGGCGGCGGCGACCGCCTCCACCTCGCGGGCTGCGGCGGTGAGGCGGGTGCGGACCCGCCGGACGTCGGATTCGAGGTTGGAGATCAGCTCGGAGTCCGTCTTGGCCTCCGGGGCGCTCGCCGGTGCCGCTGCCGTATCATCGGCGGCCAGCACGGCGGGCGCGCGGTCCGCCTCGGCCGCAGTGGCGCGGCGGCTTTCGAATTTGAGGAAACCCATCGCTTTCCACCCTGGTCGGACGCCATTGGTCGCGTTACCGGCCGTCCCTCTCTTCCGCTAACGTTTCGAGCTTGCCCGTGGATTGCACGGCCGGCAGCGCAGGAAAGCTGGGGAAGCGGCGGGCCGTGGAGCGTGCTTGCGGCACACAACCGATGGCATGCAGCGCTGCGGCGGCAGGACGAGAGCATCAACAGTGCTCAGGATCGGCGCTCCGCCCCGTGGGGCGTTTCCCGCTGTCGCCAGAAGCGCGCCCGCAGGCGCGGAGCCAGCACCCAGGCGATTGGCGGCGTCAGGACGAAGCTGAGGATGATGACGAGGGGCAGGGCGAGGGCGGCGTGGGCGTTCAGCGCTGGCACGGTCAGAACGGCGACGACGCCGGCCCCGAACAGCACCGCGTTGATCATCATCGCCAACAGGGCGGCGATCTGCAGTCGCGTCGGCATCGCGGGGTCCTTCCTCGGTGGGTCACTGAGGAAGGTCCTGTGCGTCGCAAAGGTTCCGCCGCCGGCGCCCGGGGCACCGGCGGCGGGGCGGCTCAGGTCAGGTTGGCGGTGTAGAAGTCGAGCGTGCGCTGCCAGGCGGTGGCGGCGTCGGCGGCGTCGTAGCGCGAGCCGGTCGGGTTCGCGAAGGCATGGTCGGCGTCGTACCAGTAGACGGTGAGCGCGTCCGCCTTGCCGGCAGCGGCCATGTTCTTCTCGAAGCCCTCGACCATCTCCTTGTTGATCGACTGGTCGAGGGTGCCGAAGTGGCCGAGCACCGGGCCCTGCAGGTTCTCGAGCTGCGAGACCGTGCGGGTGACGTTGCCATAGTAGATGACGGTGGCGTTCACAGGCGCGGCGATCGAGGCGTTCAGCGACCAGGCGCCGCCGAAGCACCAGCCGACGGTGCCGACCTTGTTGGTGCCATCCGGCAGGTCGCGGGCATAGTAGACCCAGGAGGAGACGGCGTCGGTGGCGTCCTCGGTGTTGAGGCCGGCCATCTGCGCCTTCGCCTCGTCTGCCGTCGTCGCCGGCTCGTCCTTGCCGAACAGGTCGATGGCGATGGCGATGTAGCCCTTGTCGGCGAGGTCGGCGGCGACCGCCTTGATCTGGTCGTTGAGGCCCCACCACTCGTGGACGAGCACGATCGCCGGGGCCGGCAGCTGGGCCGGCTTGGCGATGAAGCCCTTCGCCGGCTTGCCCATCACGGTGGTGATCGACACCGGCGTCACCTTGGCGGCGGCGGCCTGGGCGAGCGCCGGATCGGCGAGCACCGCGGCGAGCGGCAGGACGCCGAGGCCGGCGAGGAAGGCGCGCCGGTCGGTTTCGGAGACGAGGATCGGCGGCATGTCCGCGTGGCTGCCACATCCGTCGAGCGTGCACATCGGTCGGTCTCCTCGGCTCTTGTCGGTCCGCCGCCCGGCTCCCCCGGCGACGCATGCCGACAAACTACCGTACCCGTCCTTTGCGACAAGCCGTCTTCGCGACCCCGGAGGCCGCGCCACGGTTTGACCGCGTCCCGGCGCCCGCCTAAAAGCGGCGCGCGCCAGTCACGGTGAACGAACGAGCGGCGGACGGGCATGTCCCACAACACCTTCGGCCATCTTTTCCGCGTCACCACCTGGGGCGAGAGCCACGGGCCGGCGATCGGCTGCGTCGTCGACGGCTGCCCGCCGGGGATCGCGATCAGCGAGGCCGAGATCCAGGCCGATCTCGACCGACGCCGGCCGGGCCAGTCGCGCTACACCACGCAGCGCCGCGAGCCGGACGCCGTGCGCATCCTCTCGGGCGTCATGCCTGGTCCCGCCGGCGAGGGATACGTCACCACCGGCACGCCGATCGCCCTGCAGATCGAGAACGTCGACCAGCGCTCGAAGGACTATTCGGAGATCACCGACCGCTACCGGCCGGGCCACGCCGACTTCACCTATGACGAGAAATACGGGCTGCGCGATCCGCGCGGCGGCGGCCGGTCCTCGGCGCGGGAAACCGCCATGCGCGTCGCCGCCGGTGCCATCGCCCGCAAGGTGCTGGGCGGCGTCGTCGTGCGGGCGGCGCTGGTGCAGATCGGCGACATCGCCATCGACCGCGCGCGCTGGGACTGGGACGCCGTCGGCGACAACCCGTTCTTTTGCCCCGACCCCGGCACCGTCGAGCGCTGGACGGCGCTGCTCGACGGCGTGCGCAAGCGCGGCTCGTCGATCGGGGCGGTGGTCGAGGTGGTGGCGGAGAACGTGCCGGCGGGCCTCGGTGCGCCGATCTACGGCAAGCTCGATGCCGATCTCGCGAGCGCGATGATGTCGATCAACGCGGTGAAGGGGGTGGAGATCGGCGCGGGCTTTTCCTCGGCGACGCTGTCGGGCGAGGAGAACGCCGACGAGATCCGCATGGGCAACGACGGCCGGCCACTGTTCCTCACCAACAATGCCGGCGGTGTCCTCGGCGGCATCTCCACCGGTCAGCCGGTGGTGGCGCGCTTCGCGGTGAAGCCGACCTCATCGATCCTGATCCCGAAGCGATCGATCGATTCGACCGGCCAGGAGATCGACGTCGTCACCAAGGGCCGCCACGATCCCTGCGTCGGCATCCGCGCGGTGCCGGTGGGCGAGGCGATGATGGCGATCGTGCTGGCCGACCACCTGCTGCGCGACCGCGCCCAGGTGGGCGAGCGGCCGGCCTGGCGGAAGGGCTGACGGGCGGGCTGAGGCGGGACGCCGGCGTCAGCTGCCGACGACGGTCTTCAGCTTTTCCAACGCCTTTTCCTGCGGGTCGCGGTAGTCGACGGTGCCGGAGAAGGCGCCGTTCTTGTCGAACAGCAGCACCGCGGCCGAGTGGTCCATGGTGTAGTCGCCACCCTCGAGCTCGACCTTGCGGGCGTAGACCCGGTAGGCCTTGGTCACGGCGGCGATCTGCTCCGGCGTGCCGGTGAGGCCGACGAGGCGCGGGTCGAAGGCGGACAGATAGCTCTTCATCAGTTCGGGCGTATCGCGCTCCGGATCGACGCTGACGAAGATGATGGCGAGGTCTTCACCGGCCGGCCCGAGCGCCTTCAGCCAGGCGTCGGCCTCCGCCAGCGTCGTCGGGCAGACGTCGGGGCAGTGGGTGAAGCCGAAGAACATCGCCCGCGGCCGGCCGGCGAAATCGGCGTCCGTCACCGTCTGGCCGTCGGTGCCGATGAGGGTGAACGGACCGCCGACGGAGCCGACATTCGACACGGCGGTGCCGCCGGAGGGCGCGCGATCGAGCACGCCGGTGGCGAGCACGACCGCCACCACCGCGGCGACGACGGCGAGCGACCAGGCGGTCACCCGAGCCCAGAACAGCGTACGCATCGCTCTCTCCTCGTCCGTTCAGGCCGCGAACCTGCCTTTGCACGACGCCCGGCGCAACCGGTGCCGTCGCCGCAGCCTCGTCTCAACCGGCCGCCGGGCGGCCGGGCTCCGGTGCCGATGCCGCGGAGGCGTGCCCGGCGAAGGCCGGCCGCTCGTCGGTGCCGGGCGGGATGACGGTTCCCATCGGTGCGGTCGAGGCGGCCGAAAAGTCGGTCTTGTCGGCGCTCGCCGTGCCACGGCGCACGCGGATGCGCACGACGATGAACAGGAACAGCAGCGCCTGCACGGCGGCCGTCACCAGGAACAGCGCGTGCGGTCCGCCGCGGGCGATGGCGATGGCGGCGATCAGCGGCCCGCACACCGAGCCGAGGCCGTTGATGAGCAGCACGCCGGCCGCCGTCTCGACATATTCGCCGGGCGCCGTCTTGTCGTAGGCGTGCGCGGCGGCGAGCGAGTAGCCGGGCAGCGTCAGCACGCCGAAGACGAAGCCCATCAAAAGCAGCGTGTTGGTGCCGACCGTCAGAAGGCCGAGGGCGAGGCCGGCCAGCGTCGAGCCGACGAGCAGCATCGCCAGCACGATGCGCCGGTCGATGCGGTCGGACAGCCGCCCGACCGGCCATTGGCCGAGCGCGCCGCCCGCCACCGTGGCGCTGACGAACAGCGCCGCCTGCTCGACCGAAAGCCCGATGCCGGTGGCGAAGACGGCGCCGAGCGCCCAGAAGGCGCCGTTCGAGACACCGATCATGAAGGCGCCGACGAAGGCGACGGGGGCGGTGGCGAACAGCCGGCGGGGCCGGAAGCGGACGAGCGAGATCGGCGCCGGCTGCGCCGAGCTCGTCAGTGCCACCGGCAGGGTCGCGAGCGAGATCAGGATGGCGGCCAGCACGAACGGCGCGATCGCCGTGACGGGGTAGAGCGACACCATCATCTGGCCGACGGTGAAGGCGGCGAAGTTGACGACGATGTAGGCCGACATGACGGTGCCGCGCGTCGTGTTGCTGGCGCGGTCGTTGAGCCAGCTCTCGATGACGAGATAGAGCGTCGCCAGGCTGAAGCCGGTCATCGCCCGGAGCCCGTTCCACACCAGCGGATCGCGCATCAGGGAGTGGCAGAGCACCAGCACGGCCGCCGTGGAAACCATCGCCGCGAAGGTGCGGATGTGGCCAGCGCGCAAGATGACGTAGGGGCCGAGCAGGCAGCCGGCGACGAAGCCGACATAGTAGCTCGAGCCGAGCAGGCCGAGCATGACGGTGTCGAAGCCCGAGGCCTCGCCCGACAGCGGCAACAGCGTGAACTGCAGGCCGTGGCCGGTCAGCAGGAAGCCGATGCCGAGCAGCAGGGAAAAGACGGGGCGAAGGGTCCGGAACATCGGCGGGGCGGTGGTGAGCGGCGAGAGCGGTGGGTCCGTCCGGCACCGCCTCGCTGCGCGGGCCGCCCCCGTGCGTCGATCCGACCGGATATCGTGAAGCCTGGGGCGCCTGCCGTGCGGGCGCCAACGTCGGTTCGGCCAGAATACGGGCCAGAGTCAAATGCTTGCAAGAAATCGCCGCCCGCACCGGGTCGATGCGAACGCCAGCCGCTCTAGGAGACGGTCGTGGCGAAAGCGTGTCGGAAGCTGGCGCGGGGCTAGCCGCGCGTCGGGGCGGCGAGGCGCTGCGAGGGGGTGGCTTCGAGGCCGAGGGCGCGGTGGACGGTGGCGACGATGCCGGCGGCGTCGAGGCCGGCCAGCGCATACATCGCCTCGGGCTTGTCGTGGGCGAGGTAGGCGTCCGGCAGCACCAGCGTGCGCACCTTGAGGCCACCGTCGAGCAGCCCCTCTTCGGCCAGCGCCGCGAGCACGTGGCTGCCGAAGCCGCCGATCGAACCCTCCTCGACCGTCACGAGAACGGCGTGCTCGCGGGCGAGCCGGCGCAAGAGGTCGCGGTCGAGCGGCTTCAGGAAGCGGGCGTCGGCGACCGTCGTCGACAGGCCGGCGGCGCGCAGTTCGGCGGCGGCGCGCCGACATTCCTGCAGCCGGCCGCCGAGCGACAGGAGCGCCACCGACGTGCCCTCCTCGACGACGCGGCCGATGCCGATCTCGAGCGGCGGGGCGGGCGAGGGGATGTCGAGGCCGACACCCTCGCCGCGCGGGTAACGGAAGGCGATCGGCCCGTCCTCGTAGGCCGCGGCGGTCGCCACCATGCGGGCGAGTTCGACCTCGTCGCCGGCCGCCATCACCACGAGGCCCGGTATGCAGCCGAGGAAGGCGAGGTCGAAGGCACCGGCGTGGGTCGGGCCGTCGGCGCCGACGAGGCCGGCGCGGTCGATCGGGAAACGCACCGGCAGCCCCTGGATGGCGACGTCGTGGATCACCTGGTCATAGGCGCGCTGCAGGAAGGTCGAATAGAGGGCGCAGAACGGCTTCAGGCCGTCGGCGGCGAGCCCCGCCGCGAAGGTGACGGCGTGCTGCTCGGCGATGCCGACGTCGAAGGTGCGCTGCGGGAACTCGGCGCCGAACAGGTCGAGGCCGGTGCCCGACGGCATCGCCGCGGTGACGGCGACGATGCGCTCGTCGCGGCGCGCCTCCTCGATCAGGCTGGTGGCGAAGACGCGCGTGTAGGCCGGCGCGTTCGCCTTCGCCTTCGCCTGCTCGCCGGTGACGACGTCGAAGCGGTTGACGCCGTGGTACTTGTCGGCCGAGGCCTCGGCCGGCGGATAGCCCTTGCCCTTGCGGGTGACGACGTGGACGAGCACCGGGCCGGGCGCGGTGTCGCGGACGTTCTTCAAGATCGGCAAGAGCTGGTCGAGGGCGTGTCCGTCGATCGGGCCGATATAGTAGAAGCCGAGCTCCTCGAAGAGCGTGCCGCCGCCCATCGCCAGACTGCGCGCGAGTTCCTCAGCGCGGGCGGCGCCCCGCTCGACGAACTTCGGCAGGTGGCGGGTCAGACCCTTCACCGCCTCGCGCAGCGTCACGTAGGTGCGGCCCGAGACGAGGCGTGCGAGGTAGCCGCTCATCGCGCCGACCGGCGGGGCGATCGACATGTCGTTGTCGTTGAGCACGACAACCATGCGGGCGTGCTGGGCGCCGGCATTGTTCATCGCCTCGTAGGCCATGCCCGCCGACATCGCCCCGTCGCCGATGACGCAGACGACGTTGTGCCGCTCGCCCTTCAGGTCGCGCGCCACCGCCATGCCAAGGCCGGCGGAGATCGAGGTGGAGGAGTGGGCGGCGCCGAAGGGGTCGTATTCGCTCTCCGCCCGGCGGGTGAAGCCGGACAGGCCGCCACCCTGGCGCAGCGTGCGGATGCGGTCGCGGCGGCCGGTGAGGATCTTGTGAGGATAGGTCTGGTGGCCGACGTCCCAGATCAGCCGGTCGCGCGGCGTGTCGAAGACGTAGTGGAGCGCCACGGTCAGCTCGACGACGCCGAGGCCGGCGCCGAGATGGCCGCCGGTGACGGAGACGGCGTCGATCATCTCCAGGCGCAGTTCGTCGGCGAGCTGCGGCAGGCTCGATTCCGGCAGCCGGCGCAGCTCCGCCGGCGTGTCGACGAGATCGAGAAGGGGCGTCTTCGAGGCGGATGTCACCGCAGGTCTCCGTCGCGACGGGGGTTGGGCCGCGCGAAAGGGCAGAGAACCAGAGCGCTGCCCGATCGGATGACATCATCCGATCGATCAGACTTCGCTCCAGGGTCAGAAGCTCCAGCATAGCCGTGTCGCCCGGATCGGTTCGATCCGAGCGCGATATGCTCTATCGGCACCCGGCCGGCCATGCAACGCACCACGGTCGTCACCGTTCCGGCAGCGGGATGAACGTGTGTTCGCCTGGCACGCTGGGGAAGCGGCCGGCCTGCCAGTCTTCCTTCGCCTGGGCGATGCGCTCCTGCGAGGACGACACGAAGTTCCACCAGACGTGCCGCGGGCCATCGAGGGTGGCGCCGCCGAGAAGCACGAGCCGGGCGTCCGTCACCGCCGTGACGGTGATCGCGTCGCCCGGCCGCAGCACCAGCAGTCGACCCGGCTCGAAGCGGTCGCCGGCGATGTCGACCGTGCCCTGCACCAGATAGAGCGCCCGTTCCTCGGCCTCGGCGTCGATGGGCAGGCAGGCGCCGGCCGCAAGGCGGCAATCGACGAACAGCGTGTCCCCGTGCGTCGCCACCGGCGAGGCGACGCCGAAAGCGCGGCCGACGACGACGCGCGCGGACAGACCGTTGTCCGCGACGACGGGCAGCGCCGCGGCGCCGTGGCCGGCGAAGAAGGGCGGGTCTTCCTCATGGGCGCGCGGCAGGGCGACCCAGAGCTGCAGGCCGTGCAACCGCCCGTCGCCGCGGCGCTGGTCCGCGCCGGAGCGCTCGGAGTGGGCGATGCCGCGCCCGGCACTCATCCAGTTGACCGCCCCCGGCTCGATCGTCTCGAGCGAACCGAGGCTGTCGCGATGCACGATGGCGCCGTCGAAGAGATAGGTGACGGTGGCGAGCCCGATGTGCGGGTGCGGCGCGACGTCGATGCCCTCGCCGAGGCCGAAGGCGGCCGGCCCCATCTCGTCGAGGAAGACGAATGGCCCGACCGTGCGCCGGCCTGCCACCGGCAGCGCCCGGCGCACCATGAAGCCGCCGAGGTCGCGCGTGCGCGGCACGATGACGGTCTCGATCGGTGGCGCGGTGGGGCGTTCGGGGGCCGAGGGCTCTTTGGCGGTGGGCGGGCTCAATGTCGGCGGTCTCCTGTCCGGCCGGGCGACGATGAGCCTCCCGTTCAGGGTCGGTTTGCGACGGAGTCGTCGACCGCGACCGTGACGAGCAAATGGGGCGCCGTCACGCCGCGTCCAGCGGCTCCGTTCCGGTCGGCGTGCCACCGGGGCCGAGCTGGATCTTCTCGACCCGCATCTCAGCCCGCCGGAGCAGGCCGTCGCAGTGCGTCTGCAACAGTTTGCCGCGCTCGTACTTGGCGATCGACGCCTCCAGCGCGACCTGGCCGCGCTCGAGTTCGTCGACGATCGTCTCGAGCTCGCCCATCGCCACCTCGAAACTGAGAGCGGCGACATCCTTCGGAAGCGGGTCGTTCGGCACCTTTGGCTTGTCGGGCACGCGTCGTCCTCTGGTCATTGTGCTGGGTGTCGAGACGTCAGCCGAGCTTGATGACGGCGACGAGGATGCCGGCGATGGCGATCATGGTGGCGATCGTCCAGGTCAGCTGCGTGCGCGCCAGCGCCTGCATGTCCGCGCGCAGGCCGGCCATCTCCGTGCGCAACGCGGCGGCTTCCGTCCGCACCTCGGTGCGCAGCCCGGCGATCTCCGTTCGCATCTCAGTGCGCAGGCCAGCGATCTCCGTGCGCATTTCGCCACGGAGGTCGGCGATCTCCGTTCGCACCTCGGCCCGGAGTTCGGCGATGACGGTGCGCATTTCGCCTCGGAGTTCGGCGATCTCCGTGTGCATCTCGGCCCGGAGTTCGGCGATCTCCGTGCGCGTCTCGGCCCGGAGTTCGGCGATCTCCGTGCGCATCTCGGCGCCGAGTTCGGCGATATCGGTGCGGACGTCCGCCCGCAAGGTCTCGAAATCCGCCCGCAACTTCTCGAAATCCGAGCGCAGTTCGGCGAAGTCGGCGCGCAGCTCGGACGAGCGCGCATCCATCTGGTCGCGCGTCACCAGCGCCGAGGTCCGGTCGTCGAGCGCGCCGACGATCGCCTCGGCGATGCCGGTGGCATCGCGGTCGGAGAGCCCGGTGCGGTTGCGCAGGACGTCCATGATCTGGAACGCGTTCATGCAGCCACCCTACAGGAGCGGCTTGTCCTTCGCATCTGGCCTCACGCCTCCATCAGCGTCGCGACGTGCACCGCGACCGAGCGCGACAGGCCCTCGAGGTCATAGCCGCCTTCCAGCAACGACACGACGCGGCCGCCGCAGCGGCGGGCGGCGATCTCGAGCAGACGCCGCGTGACCCAGCCGAAATCCGATTCGATCAGGCGGATCTCGGCGAGCGGGTCGCGGACGTGGGCGTCGAAGCCGGCGGAGATGATGACGAGGTCCGGTCCGAAGGCGTCGAGGGCCGGCAGCACCACCTCGTCCATCGCGGCGCGGAAGACCTCGCCGTCGTCGCCGGCGCGGAGCGGGGCGTTGACGATGTTGCCGACGCCGGTCTCCGAGCGCTCGCCGGTGCCCGGATAGAGCGGCATCTGGTGCGTCGAGCCATAGAACACGCTGGCGTCCGACCAGAAGATGTCCTGCGTGCCGTTGCCGTGGTGGACGTCGAAATCGATGATGGCGACGCGCTCGGCGCCGTGGGCGCGCTGGGCGTGGCGGGCGGCGACGGCGGCGTTGTTGAACAGGCAGAAGCCCATCGCCCGGTCGTGTTCGGCGTGGTGGCCGGGCGGGCGCGACGCCACGAAGGCGTTGGTAACGCGCCTGGTCATCACCTCGTCAACCGCCTGCATGGCGCCGCCGACGGCCCTGAGTGCTGCCTCGAGGGTGCCGGGCGACATCGTCGTGTCGGCGTCGAGCCGCACCAGCCCCTCGGAGGGGGCGGCGCGGGCGAGCCCGTCGACATAGGCAGGGCGGTGGGCGAGCCGGGTATCGTCCAGCTGGGCGAGTGGCGCCTGGTCCCGCTCCAGCGTCTGGAAGCGCTCGGCCTCCATCGCCCGCTCGATGGCGCGCAGCCGGTCCGGCCGCTCGGGGTGGCCGAGCGGCGTCAGATGCTCGAGGAAGGAGGGGTGGGAGAGATAGAGCGTCGACACGGTTCCTCCGGTCGTCTGTTGCCCCTTCGAGGGCTTATGCACGCGCGTAGACGTCCTCCAGGCGGACGATGTCGTCCTCCTCGAGATAACTGCCGGTCTGCACCTCGATCAGCTCGAGCGGGATCTTGCCGGGGTTGGCGAGGCGGTGGACGGCGCCGAGCGGCACGTAGACCGACTGGTTCTCAGACAGCACCTGCACCCGCTCATCGATCGTCACCTCCGCCGTGCCGCGCACCACCACCCAGTGCTCGGCGCGGTGCATGTGCCGTTGCAGCGACAGCCGCGCCCCCGGCTCGACGACGATGCGCTTCACCTGGAAGCGGTCGCCGCGGTCGATCGATTCGTAGGAGCCCCACGGGCGGAAGACGCGGGCGTGAGCGCTCACCTGGTGGTGGTTGCGGGCGCGCAACCGGTCGACCAGCGTCCTCACCTCGCCCGAGCGCTCCCGCCGCGTCACCAGCACGGCATCCGGCGAGGCGATGACGACGACGTCCGTGAGGCCGATGACGCCGACCACCGGGCCGTCCGAGCGGATCAGGCTGCCGACGGTGTCGACCGCCTCGACCGGGCCGTCGAGCACGTTGCCGGCCTCGTCCGTGCCGCCGAGATCGTAGATCGCCTCCCAGCTGCCGACGTCGGACCAGCCGAAAGCGGCCGGCACCACGGCGATGCGGTCGGTCTTCTCCATCACCGCATAGTCGATGGAGATCACCGGAGCGGCGCAGAAGCTCGCCTCATCGAGGCGGACGAAGCCGAGCACCGGGTCGGTCTTCGCCCCGGCCGCCGCCGCTCGCGCGGCTTCCGAGACGGCGGGGGCGAAGCGGTCGAGCTCGGCCAGCAGCACGTCGGCGCGGAACAGGAAGTTGCCGCTGTTCCACAGGCAGCCCTCGGCGAGATAGCGTGCCGCCGTCTCGGCGTCCGGCTTTTCGGCGAAGGCGGCGACGCGGCGCGCGCCGGTGCCGGCAATGACTGCCCCCGGGCGGATGTAACCATAGCCGGTGGCCGGATAGGTCGGCGCCATGCCGAAGGTGACGATGTCGCCGGCGGCCGCGACGACGGCCGCCGCATCGACGGCGGCGAGGAACGCCGCGTCGTCGAGGATGACGTGGTCGGCGGCGAGCGCCAGGACCAGGGCGGACGGGTCGCCGGCGGCGACGAAGGCGGCGGCGGCGGCGAGCGCCGGCGCGGAGTTGCGCCGCTCGGGCTCGAGCAGCACGGTGACGGTGGCGCCGACGTCGCTCGCCTGAATCTCGGCGAAAAAGCGCAGCTCGGCGTTGGTCAGCACCACCGGCGGGCCGAAACGCGCCGGATCGGCGACGCGCTTCAGCGTCTGCTGATAGGTCGACAGCGGCCCCACCAGCCGCTGAAACTGCTTCGGTAGGCTGTCCCGCGACACCGGCCACAACCGCGTGCCGGCCCCGCCGGCGAGCACGACGGGTGTGATCGGGTTCGTCATCTCATCTCCTCAGGCGCCGTGGATGCGCCGTCCGTCGTCTGCTCGGTGTGTTCCGAATAAACGATGTGCGCCTTCAGCACCGCCACGCACGCCTCGAGCTCGGCCGCCAGCACATGCATGTTGGGCAGGTCGATGACGAGTTTCTTCAGGCCCTTGGTGCCGTCCTCGCCGAACAGGCCGACTTCGTAGCAGTGCTCATTGGTCTCGGGATCGATCCCGTACATCACCCGCATCCGCGACAAGCGGATGAGCGACTTCGCCTCGATCAACGCCATTTGAATCGTCCCCCTGCAGGGCCGGCCCCCGAGGGCCGTCCCGGTTGTCCCCCTTGGTCCGCGCGGAAGCAAGCCGCCTCGGCTCTCCCGTTGCGCGGTGCCCGGGACGAACGCCCGGATGCCGCCGCCGCATCCCGCGGCGACCTTAGCTCCGCCATCCCGATCGCGCGAGGCCCCGACGGCGGCTGCGGCGGCGCGACCGCGGCAAGGCTTCGGAGGCGACCGGGATGTGGCGTAGAGTGGCGCGCGACGGCCAGGCCGGCGCGATCGATCGAGTTGCGAAGGTCGACGGGCGGGACGCTCCGTCGAGCAGGAGGAGCCCGGCATGATCCTCATCGGCCAGTATGATTCGCCCTTCGTCCGCCGCGTCGGCATCGCGCTGACGCTATACGGCATGCCGTTCGAGCACCGGCCGTGGTCGGCATTTCGTGACGCCGACAAGCTCCGGCCCTTCAATCCGCTCGTGCGGGTGCCGACGCTGGTGCTCGACGACGGCGAGGTGGTGATCGAGAGCCCGGCGATCCTCGACTGGCTGGACAGCCTGGTGCCGCCGGAGCGCGTCCTGCTGCCGGCTGCCCAGCCCGCCCGCCGCCAGGCCCTGAAGGTGATGGCGCTCGCCACCGGAATCGCCGACAAGGCGGTCAGCCTGTTCTACGAAAAGCGGCTGCACGACACGGTCTCCGACCTGTGGATGGAGCGCTGCCGCAGCCAGATCCTCGGGACCCTGGCGCTGCTGGAGCAGGACCGCGCCGCCCGCCCCGGTGCGTTCTGGTTCGGCGACCGCATCGGCCACGCCGACATCGCGGTGGCGGCGACGCTGCGCTTCGTCGGCGAGGCGCACCCCGGCATCATCCCGCTCGCCGGCTACCCGGCGCTCGCCGCCGACGCCGCCCGCCTCGAGGCGATGCCGGTCTTCCAGGCGATCAGCCAGCCGTTCATCCCGCCGGCTTGAGGGCGGAGGCGCGGAGTGTCGCGGACCTTGATGCGGCGGCGACCCGGGGGGACAATGGTGACGGAGGACCGGGATGGCGAAGCCCGACCCCCTGACGATCACTGTCGCGCCGGATGACGCGGAGTTCCTGCGCGAGGTTGTGGCGCGCGGCGACTATGCGTCGGCCGGTGAAGCCGTGAGCGAAGCGCTGCGCGAGTGGCAGACCCGTCATGCCGCCCGCAGGTCGGCCTTCGAAGCCCTGCGCTCCGACATTGACGCCGGCATGGCGGACGTCGCCGCGGGGCGGGTCCATGACTTCGACGTCGATCGGATCGTCGAGCGTGGGCGGCGGAGATTGGCGGATCGCGCGCGCTCCGACTGACCGAGCAGGCGGAAGCGGTTCCTTCGGACATCTGGGTCTACATCGCGCTCGAGGCGTCCCCGGATGTGGCGACACGCGTCATCGAGCGACTGCGTGCGAGCATGCGTCCCCTCTTGGAGCATCCGTTCATGGGTCCGTCGCGCAGTCGGCTCTCGGCGAACCTGCGGCTCGCCGTCTTCAGGCGCTATGCCGTGTACTACGTGCCCGGTGACACCAAAGTGCTGATCGTTCGGGTGCTGCACGGGCATCGGGACATCGACGCGATCGACTTCGATCCGTAAGCCCGCGCCGCTATGCCGCCTCGCCGGTCGCACGGGTCGGAAGAGCGGCAAGCTCGGATCCCAGCCCTTCCTCGGCGAGGCGCAGATCGTAGGCGCTTTGCAGGTTGAGCCACAACTGCGGCGCGTTGCCGAACCAGTGGCCGAGCCTGAGCGCCGTGTCGCCGGTGATCGCCCGCTTGCCGTTGACGATCTGGCTGATCCGGTTGGCCGGCACGCGGATCTGTCGCGCGAACTCGGTCGGCGTGATGCCGAGTTCGGAGAGTTCGTCGGCGAGGATATCGCCGGGATGAATGGCGGGTCTCGGCATGTCTGACCTCAATGATAGTCCACGATCTCGACGTTGGAGGGACCCGCGGCGCCGGCGGGCCACTCGAAGCAGATCCGCCACTGATCGTTGATGCGGATGCCGAACTGGCCGGCCCGGTCGCCCCGCAAGGCTTCCAGCCGATTGCTCGGCAGCGCGCGGAGATCCTCGAGGCTCGTCGCCGCGGCCAGGATGTCGAGGCGCTTCGAGGCCTGGCGCGCGATGCCATGGAAGGCGACGACGCGGTCGCCATCCGCGAACAGACGGGTCCGCTTGTCGCGAAAGCTGCGGATCATTGCGCGACGATGCGAGCAAATCCGCATGACGTCAAGCGGACAGTCTCGCTTGGTCGTCACCCCCCAAACGAAAACGGGCCCGGAAGACCGGGCCCGCTCGTCGACGGAAGGGCGAGGAGGGGGAGGGCGGACCCGCCCCCGTCGCTCACATCCCCTTGACGATCTCCTCGGTGACCTTCTTCGCGTCGCCGAACAGCATCATCGTGTTGTCGCGGAAGAACAGCTCGTTCTCGACGCCGGCATAGCCCGAGCCCATGCCGCGCTTGATGAACAGCACCGTCTTCGCCTTCTCGACGTCGAGGATCGGCATGCCGTAGATCGGCGAGGACTTGTCGGTCTTGGCGGCCGGGTTGGTGACGTCGTTGGCGCCGATGACGTAGGCGACGTCGGCCTGGGCGAACTCGGAGTTGATGTCCTCGAGCTCGAAGACCTCGTCATAGGGCACGTTCGCCTCGGCGAGCAGCACGTTCATGTGGCCCGGCATGCGGCCCGCCACCGGGTGGATGGCGTACTTCACCTCGACGCCCTCCTTCTTCAGGTGGTCGGCGAGTTCGCGCAGGGCGTGCTGGGCCTGGGCGACCGCCATGCCGTAGCCCGGCACGATGATCACCTTCGAGGCGTTCTTCATGATGAAGGCGGCGTCCTCGGCCGAGCCCTTCTTCACCGGTCGCGCCTCGACCGCGGCGCCGGCGGGGCCCGCCGTCTCGCCGCCGAAGCCGCCGAGGATGACGGAGATGAACGAGCGGTTCATCCCCTTGCACATGATGTAGGAGAGGATCGCACCCGACGAGCCGACGAGGGCGCCGGTGATGATCAGCGCCGAGTTGCCGAGCGTGAAGCCGATGCCGGCCGCAGCCCACCCCGAGTAGGAGTTGAGCATCGACACGACGACGGGCATGTCGGCGCCGCCGATCGGCACGATGATCAGGCCGCCGAGCACCAGCGAGACGATGACGATCAGCCAGAAGATCGTGTGGCTCTCGGTCAACACCAGGGCGACGACGAGCACGACGAGCAGGATGGCCAGGCCGCCGTTCAGGAAGTGGCGGCCCGGCAGCATGATCGGCCGGCCCGACATGTTGCCGTTCAGCTTCAGGAAGGCGATCACCGAGCCGGTGAAGGTGATGGCGCCGATGGCGACACCGATCGACATCTCGATCAGCGCCTGGGCGTGCACCGCGCCGCGCGCGCCGATGCCGAAGGCTTCCGGCGCGTAGAGCGCGCCGGCGGCGACGAACACCGCGGCGAGGCCGACCAGCGAGTGGAAGGCGGCGACGAGCTGCGGCATCGCCGTCATGGCGATGCGCCGGGCGATCACCGCGCCCACCGCGCCGCCGGCGACGAGGCCGAGCACGATCAGCGCCAGCGCCCCGGGCGAGGGTCGGGCGACGGCGAGCGTCGTCAGGATGGCAATGGCCATGCCGGCCATGCCCATGTAGTTGCCCCGCCGCGACGTCGCCGGGCTCGAGAGCCCGCGCAGCGCCAGGACGAACAGGACGGCGGAGACGAGATAGAGGACGGCAGCGAGATTGGCGTTCATCGCCTCAGCCCTTCTTCTTGTACATGGCGAGCATGCGGCTCGTGACCAGGAAGCCGCCGAAGATGTTCACGGCCGCCATGACGAGTGCGATGAAGCCGAAGCCGCGCGCCCAGGCCGCACCCTCGCCGGCGGCGAGATCGACACCGACGGCGAGCAGCGCGCCGACGACGATCACCGAGGAGATCGCGTTCGTCACCGCCATCAGCGGCGTGTGCAGCGCCGGCGTCACCGACCAGACGACGAAGTAGCCGACGAAGATCGCCAGCACGAAGATCGACAGGCGGAAGACGAAGGGGTCTATGGCGCCGCCGGTGGCGGCGTGGGCGGCGGCGGCGAGCATGTCGCCACCCCCGTGCACCGCCGCGTCGACGTAGTTCTGCGCCGCATCGGCGGCGTGCTTGGCGGTCTCGGCGGCGGCGCGGGCGGCGTCGGCCGCCTCCTGTGCGCGCTGCAGGGCCTCGGCGGGAGTGTCGGTCATTCTGGCCCCCTCAGCTCTGGAAGGACGGGTGGACGATGGCGCCGTCGCGCGTCAGCACGGTCGCCTTGACGAGCTCGTCCTCGTAGTTGACGGCGAGCGCCTTCTTCTCCTTGTCGATCAGCGTCTCGACGAAGGCGTAGAGGTTCTTGGCGTAGAGCTGCGAGGCGGAAGCGGCGATGCGGCCGGCGACGTTGAGGTGGCCGACCACCTTGACGTGGCCGATGTCGACGACCTCGCCGGGCACCGCGCCCTCGACGTTGCCGCCACGCTCCACCGCCAGATCGACCAGCACCGAGCCGGGCTTCATCGTCGCGATCATCGCCGCGGTGACGAGACGCGGCGCCGGGCGGCCGGGGATCAGCGCCGTGGTGATGACGATGTCCTGCTTCTTGATGTGCTCGGCGACGAGGGCCGCCTGCTTCGCCTGGTACTCGGCCGACATCGGCTTGGCGTAGCCGGCGGCGGTCTCGGCCTGCTTGAACTCCTCGTCCTCGACGGCGACGAACTTGCCCCCGAGGCTTTCGACCTGCTCCTTCGAGGCCGGGCGCACGTCGGTCGCCGAGACCACCGCGCCGAGGCGGCGAGCGGTGGCGATCGCCTGCAGGCCGGCGACACCGGCGCCCATGACGAAGACGCGGGCGGCCGGCACGGTGCCGGCGGCGGTCATCATCATCGGCATGGCGCGATCGTAGACATAGGCCGCGTCGAGCACGGCCTGGTAGCCGGCGAGGTTCGCCTGGGAGGACAGGACGTCCATCACCTGGGCGCGGGTGATGCGCGGCATCAGCTCCATCGCCACCGCGACGAGGCCGGCATCGGCCATCTGCTGCAGCGCGTCGCGGTTGCCGTAGGGGTCCATGATGCCGACGACGAGGGCGCCGCGCTTGATGTGGGCGGCGAGCTCCGGCGTCGGCCGGCGCACCGTCAGCACCACGTCGGCGTCCGCCAGAGCGCTGCCGGCGTCGGGGGCGATCGTCGCCCCCGCGGCGACATAATCCTGATCGAGGATGCGGGATGCGACGCCCGCTCCGGCCTCGACCGCCACAGAGGCGCCGAGACCGACGAGGCGCTTCACCGTATCGGGGGTCGCGGCGACGCGCGCTTCCCCGCCTGCCGTCTCGCGCGGCACTGCCACTTTCATGCCCTGCTCCCTGGGTGCTGCCGCGGTGCCCCGTCACGAGGCCCCAGCGCGGCAAGGTTTGGCCCCCTCCGGCGGGCACCGGAGAGCGGGCGGACGTCCGGGGCGAAGCCCCGGCCGCGTTCGGTGCGTCAGGTGAGGAAGAAGCCCATCAGCGCGAGCAAAACCGCCAGCCCGATGGTGACCCACTTCGCGACCGCCAGGAACCCGCTGTAGGTGCGCTCGTGCTCGGCGTAGTCCATCTTGGACATGTTGTCGTGCGTCATCAGCTCGTGCGTATCGGCCATGGTGCCTCCCGGTGGCAAACGGCAACGTCCTATCTATGCAGTGCGCGGCGACCGGATCGACCGGCGGTCGCCCCGCCGGCTCGCCATCCGCACGCCCGCGCGGTCCGCGTGTTCTCTTTAGTCACCGGCCGCCCGCGTCGCAAGCGTACTACCGTCATACTCGGATGTCGTAAAGCCGTTTCGATGCCGGCGCGGGGCGGGCAGGGCGAGCAGAGCGGACGGGGCGGACGGGGCGGACGGGGCGAGGCGCTGGAGCCGGGCCGGCTTCGATCCGGTGCGCAAAGAGGGGCGGCACCGGTCGCCGGCCCGATCGTCTCGCCAAGGGACAGGCGGCGCGCGAAGGGTCGCGCATCGCGCCGCAGGTGCGCGTCGGGTGAAGGGTGGTGCATCGCGCCGCGGGTCCGTGCCGGGTGGAGGGTGGTGCATCGCGGCGCGGGTCTGTGCCGGGTGGAGGGTCGCGCATGGCGCCGCGGGTGCGCGCCGCGGCAGGATTTTTGCGCCGATCGGACAGGTCTCGGCTCGGTTCTCGGCTCGGGCTTGCGGGAACCGCGAGGTCGGCCCCTTTCGGACGCCGACGGGGCGGGTCGCGACGAAGCGTCGTCATCCCGTCGTCGCGAGGCGATTGAGAGCGGCGGGCGATCCCGCTAGAACAGCCCCTCCGGAGCCCGCTCAGCGGGCCGTCGCGGCAATGGGGCGTCGCCAAGTGGTAAGGCAGCGGACTTTGATTCCGCCATTCCCAGGTTCGAATCCTGGCGCCCCAGCCACGCAGTCATGCGGGACGAGCCCGTGAACTGGCTGCTTTCAGAAAGACGCGTCTTTTCAGTAGGTTGTGCAGGTGTCGGCGCGCGCTTGCGCCTTCTCCGTCGCCCCGGACCCGGTCTTTGGTGCTGAGAACGCCCACCGGTTCTCTGCGGGCGCAATTCCGGGAATGCCGCGGGCTGGCCGTCGCGCGAGCCGCCGTATCAGCCGATGAGGAGGGCGCGCTGCTCGGCCCAGTCGAGGGGGAGGGGGCGGCGCGGCTTGAGGCGCTCGGGGGTGAGTGTCGCGGGCTGCCGGCCGGTGAGGATCATCTCGACGATGTCGGGGGCGAGGAAGGCGAGGGCGATGATGCGGCTGACGTCAGCGACGGGACGCTTCTCGGCAGTGGCGACGGCGGCGATGGTGGGGCGCCGACCGTTGCGGAGGTCATCGAACCAACGGTGCGCATCGCTGACGAGAGCGACGAGTCGCTGGTCCGGGGCGCGGCAGTCACTCTCGACGCTGCCGACCACGATGCGCATCTGCTTGCCACAGCGCAGGGTGTGCGCGGGCACCGTGATGGTGAGGGTGGATGCCCTGGGCGCCAACTGCAGCGGCTCGCCCGGTGCCGACGTAGTAGCCTCGGCGAGGAGGACGGCGAGAACATTGGCATCGACTTCAATCGTCAGTCGCTGCCGTCCAACGACGATGCGGGTGATCGGTTGGGCTGCCGATCGAAGGCGCTTCGAAGCATCGTCAATCGATGCGGCGTAAGTTGCGGCCACTTCAATTAGCCGTTGAGCCCGTCGACCATCGAGACCCGTGCCCACGCCATCGATGACCCAGGCGGGGTCGGTCAGATGCCCCCGCAGCGTCGACGTAACGAGCGCCTCGAGATCGGGCGCGGGAATGCGCAGACCCTCCGTGTCACGCGCTCCACGCACCAGCGGCGCGGAGACGTAGTAGCGGTAGCGGCGCCCGCGCCGAGCCGCAGTGAATGGCGAGAGGCGATGACCGCGCTCGTCGAACACCAAGCCGGCGAGCGGCGAGCCTGATGATGCGTCGACTGAGTCCATGGCAGATCGGGCGTTGGCGCCGGAACCACGGCCTCGCCCGCTTCCGGCAACCGGCATCGCCTGCAAGGCTGCCCACGTCTCTGCATCGATAACCGCTTCGTGATTCCCCTGGTGGATCTCGCCGCGATGGGCGATCTCGCCGCGGTAGAGGTGATTGCGCAGGATCTGGTAGATCGCTCCCCGGCTGAGCAGCACGCCCCCGACCTCGCGCCCGTCGGCGAAGCACCGACGCTTCGACCGGACGTCGGCACAGTCGAGAGCTTCCTTGAGAGCGGCGATGGAGCCGATCTCCAGGTACCGCTGGAAGATCAGGCGCACCGTCTCGGCCTCGGCGACATTGATGACGAGCTTGCGGTCGATGCCGTCGTAGCCGAGCGGCGGCAGGCCGCCGACCCACATCCCCCGCCGTTTCGACAGAGCGATCTTGTCACGGATGCGCTCGCCGGCCACCTCCCGCTCGAACTGCGCGAAGGACAGGAGCACGTTGAGGGTCAACCGGCCCATCGAGGTCGAGGTGTTGAACTGCTGCGTGACCGAGACGAAGCTCGTGCCATGGGCGTCGAACAAGTCGGTTAGCTTGGCGAAGTCGGCGAGCGAGCGGGTGAGGCGGTCCACCTTGTAGACGACGACGATGTCGACGAGGCCGGCTTTGACATCGTCGAGAAGCTGCCGCAGGGCAGGGCGATCCATGGAGCCGCCAGAGAGGCCGCCATCGTCGTAGAGCTGGGGAAGCGCCACCCAGCCCTCTTGCTTCTGGCTGGCGACGTAGGCCTCGCAGGCGTCGCGCTGGGCGTGCAGCGAGTTGAAGCTCTGCTCCAGGCCCTCGTCGCTGGACTTGCGGGTGTAGACGGCGCAGCGGCGGCGAACGGGAGAAGTCGGGCCACCGGCCTCCCGTCGCACCGTCTCTCGTCGGCCTCTAGGCATCGCCGCGCATCCCGAAGAAGGCAGGACCCGACCAGCGGGTGCCGGTGATCTGCCGCGCGATGGCGCTGAGGGATCGATAGGTTGTGCCGAGGTAGTCGAAGCGGCCATCGACAGTTGCCGTCACCTCATGGGTGCGACCGTGCCACTCTCGCAGGAAGCGCGTACCGGGCTTGATGGTGTGGCTGACGGCAACACGTCGCCCAATAGCTTTGCCCTGATCGCCGCCGGCCACCTTAGCCGCCTTGGCGAGGCGCACCTTCATCGCCGGCGACAATCCGCCGTGCTGGTGCTCCTGCAGGCGGTAGGCGACGGCCAAACACAGCAGGGCGGCGCTCATGTGAACCGGCGCTGCCGTTCCATAGAGCCGACGCCAGTGGCTACGCAGTGCGTCGAGGTCGAGACCGGCGACGTCGCCGGTCCCAATCTCGATGCCATGCCCAGACGCCGGCGTGCAAACGCCAGCGTCGGACGTGCGTGGCTTGCTCATGCGGCGATCCGGTAGTGCCGGCCGCTCTCGCCCGCCTCGACGACGAGCGGGAGCCCGAGCTTCTTGCGCACCGTGGCGGAGAGGAAGCCGCGCACCGAGTGCGCCTGCCAGCCGGTCGCCTGCATGAGGTCCGCCAGCGTCGCGCCGCCCCGCCCCCGGAGCAGCGCGAGGACGGTCGCCGTTTTCGTGCCGGCACGGGCGATGGCCGCCGTCTCGGGTTCATCTGCCGCGATGCCGAGCGCCTGGAACCCAGCGCGCGAGATCACCAGCGTCAGACGGCCGGCTGTGTCATCGACCCGCCACGTTGCCTTCTCGTCCGTCGTGGCCTGCTCCTGGGCGAGGCCGCTGTTGAGCAGGCTCGCCAGCACGCGCTGCAGCGCTGCCCTCTTGGCCTTCGAGTTCGAAGGCGGTGGCAGGAGGCTGCGATCGGGTCGGCCGGCGGCGGCGGTCAACAGCACGAGCTGCGCGTCGGTCGGGGTCTTGGCGAAGGTGTCGGCCATCGTGAGGCTCCCTTGCAGGGCGCCAATCCGATACCGGCGCCGCTACCAGGACGAGCCCGGGATCGGACCGGGCGGTGGAGCAGGAGAGCGGCAGGAGCCGCTGCCCTCGGCTGCCCACATGCATGCTTCCCGTCCCAATGAAGTCCAGTCGAACCTTCAGCGAGTGGCGATCCTCGTCGAGGCGGCTTTCAATTCGACGTGCGATCCCACGCATCGGGGCAGTCTATTCCGCGGCCTCCCACGCCTCTCGGACGAACTCCTGAATCTCCGCCAAGCTGTAATCGATGATTTTGCCCTTCTCGTCGAACATGCGGCTGCTTACCTCCCGGCTGAACTCCAGCATCCGTTTGCCCTGCCGCCTGGGCGGAAACACCTTGCCGCGGGGAAAGGATTTGCCCAAAGCCCGCCAGCCCCGATGAACCTCCTTCAGCAACTCACGCTTCGACAGCCGGTCGTGCTTCATCAGCGTGAAAAGGAGCTGATTGTCGTTGAGCCGGAATCGCGCCGGTACTGCATTGTTGGTCGCGAAAGCGAGCAGGAGCGCCGTCCCGGGTTTATCCAGCAGATCGGCGTTCTCAGGGACGGTCGACAGTCGATCGTCGAGGGCATTCTGCAACAGCAGCTGATCCCGAAACCGGCATTTTTCGTGAACCTTCGCCAGATCAGCTTCATCGATTGGGCCGATGAAGCGCACCCCGGTCACCGGATCGATGACGATGTCGTCGGGGTGAGGCAGGAAATCGGGCTGCGGTGCCTTCTTCTCCTTCGCCTTCGCGATGGCGGTTCGCATTTTATCGACTTGGTGTTGCCAAAAGGCGTTGCTTTCCTCTCGATCAATGCGCTTATTTTCCTCTGCGCGTCCGTAGTAGCGGAGGTACTCCCTCTGGGCGATGGGATTGCCTCTGAGGGCGGTGGCCGCGAGTGTGCGCAGGACCGCTTCAGGCGTGGGGATTTGCTGGACGCTGTCACCTTCCCGGATTGTGACGAGACGTTCCGCCTGGCTGAGAAAAAGCGAGTCGATGGAGCGACTATCGTCGACGCTCGGCGTCCTCGTCCGGGGGCGCCCACGTGGGTTGCCAGACTGTCCCTTCGTGAAGCGGCTATGCTCGGGAGGACTGCGGTAGCCGACCTTGCCGCCGCCGCCGCTCATCGTGATCCTCCCCTAACGCGCTTACGGGCAGGGCGAGACCGAGATGGCAGTGGTGATGGCGAGTGGCGTTGATCGGTCCCGTTTTCCCGCGCTGAGGTCGGCGTCGCATCCCGGGTGGCGGATTTCCCTGTGTAAGCTTCCCAACGCCGGACGATGGTGTCGCAATAGGCGGGGTCGTACTCGATGAGCCGGGCCGCTCTTCCGCAGGTCTCGGCGGCAATCAGCGTGGTGCCGGATCCGGCCAACACGTCGAGCACGATCTCACCGCGCCGGGTGCAGTCGCGAAGCGCGTCGGCGACCAACGCCACCGGCTTCACGGTCGGATGCATGGCGAGCTCCTCCTGGCGTCTGGCGCCAATACTCGTGATGCCGGCATAGTCCCAGACGTTGGTGCGGTAGCGACCGGTCTCGCCGAGCCCAAAGCTGTTGGTGTGCGGCGCCGTTCCGACCTTGAAGACGAACACCAGCTCGTGCTTCGAGCGATAGAAGCTGCCCATGCCGGCGTTGGACTTGTTCCAGACGCACAGGTTCTTCATCTCGCTGAACGCGCGCTCGCCGGCATCCTGCATCTCCCGAAGGTGCCGCCAGTCCATGCAGACGAAAGCGATTGCGCCATCGCGGGCGACCGAGGCGGCGTTGGACAGTGTCTCTGTCAGGAAGGCGGTGAACTCCTCCCGGCTCATCTCGCCCGACGCGAAGGCGAACTCCCGGTGCCGCACTGCCCCAAGGCCGCACACGTGGCCGTCGATCGGCACGTTGTAGGGTGGATCGGTGAAGATCAGGTCGGCTGTGCGGCCGTCCATCAGCCGGGCGACGTCGGCGGCCGAACGGGCATCGCCGCACAGCAGGCGATGTCGCCCGAGCGTCCAGAGGTCGCCTTTATTCGTCCGGGGATTGGCCGGCGGCTCGAACTGCCGATCCTCGGGACCGTCCGGGGCAGTCGGGGGAGGCGTCGCGCGCACGGTCGAGCGTCAGGTCGACCTCGGCAAGGGAGAACCCCGTCAACGTGACATCGAACTCGACATCGACGAGCGCCTGCAACTCGATCGCCAGGATCTCAATGTCCCACCCCGCATTGAGGGCAAGCTTGTTATCCGCCAGCACGTAGGCCCGCCGCTCGGCGGGGCTCAGGTGCGATAGCCTCAGTGTTGGCACCTGCTCGATGCCAATCTCGTTCGCCGCCCTCACACGGCCGTGGCCGGCGATAATCTCGCCGTCGTCGCTGATCAGTACCGGATTGGTGAAGCCGAAGCGGCGGATGCTGTCAGCGATCTGGCGGATCTGGTGTTTCGAGTGGGTCCGTGCATTGCCGCGGTAAGGGCGCAGCGCGGAGGTGGGCAGCATCTCGATCTGGGGTTCCAAGGTCTGCATCGACCGAATGACTCCAAGCGTCCCTGCGACCGGCAAGGACTTCGATGCAGAGGATGATGATCTGGATTGAGGATTGATGAAATCGAAGAGCGAGGACACTCCCCAAAAATTACATGAGTTCACCACGGAACTGACCGTCTCCGGCGGATGGAAAATCTTCGAAGGTCCCTCGAAGTCCCTTCGAAGAGGTCTTCGAAGGGTCCGGCCTCGCCGCGCTTTCACTCGACGGGTCAAAGGCCGCCGGCAAAACAGCGTGTGCCCGCGCACCAACGTGCTCGGAGCACACGTGGAGCAGCGAATCATGGCTAGTGACGGTTCGTGCCGCTGACCCAAGGCGGCCATCCCGCACGCCTTTACGAAAGGCCGCTTTGCGCCCCCATATTGTCGCCGTTGGCATCAAGGCTAGGAGATCCTGAAAGCTGTCGTTTGGTCTGGACGCTCACTGGAACTTCTCCGCCCACTCACGCTTGCCTCGGTGATCAGCGTGCGTGATTCGACGATCCTCGGGATAGTAGAGGCCGGTGACGTAGAAGTCGAACCTTCCGATCTCCAACCGCACCGAGATCTCGTGATTGTCGTTCCAGGTGTCCCCAAGCGATGCCTTGCACGTCTCGCCCCGGAGCTCGAAGTCGAACGATGCGCTCTCTCCATCCCGGTTTGCGACGGCGGTTCGGATGAGCGTCTCGCTGTCGCATCGCGCTTCTTCTAAGACAGCATCTCAAGCGAGGACTCCTTGATCCGGCCGAACATGCCGCTTGCGTCCATGGCCTCCAAGAGCTTGCGCATGTGCACGCCGGTGCACTGGTTCACTAATAGAGACGATCGAGATCCGTGCGGACTACCAAGTATGAGCGAGCGGACGTTCCGCCAGGTCTCAGCCACCTGCGCGCCGGTGGCTTCGGCGGCTGAGAGCTGCACAAACCAGGCCAGAGCGTACCTGCTCCTGGTGGTGCCGTCGGCCTCGAGCTCGACGTTGACGGCCACCACGACGACCGGATGGGCGCTGTCCGCATAGACCGGCTGTTCTATTCGATAGGCGTTTAGGCGTGGCACCCGCCGCACCGCCACCACGAGCCTGTCGGCTCCTTCGTCGGACTAGGGGCAGGTCACGAAACCCCTCACGAATTTCCCTTCCATGGTCTGCGTCCGCATATGTCGCCACCTGAGAGAGGCTGCCGATATGCTCCGATCCGTGTCGAGGTGGAGCGGTAAGGATCGGATGCCAATCCGGGTAAACTCGACCGCGCTGCCAAGCTCCTCGATCAGGCTCTCGACCGCACGCCGGCCAACCTCAGGATCCTTCAGGTTCTTCGTGAGTTAGTTGAGTGCCTTAGCGTTCTGCTGCGCGGCGACGGTAGGTGCGCGGAATTCCACGATTGATCCATCGTGCGCAACAGCATATGCTACGTGAGCAGATTTATTCACGTTATGTTGCAAGCGACGGCCGCGGGCGCTTCTATCTGGCGCTTCTATCTGGCGCTTCTATCTGGCGCTTTCATCTGGCGCTTTCATCTGGCGCTTTCATCTGGCAACAGGCGGCCATTCTTCGGCTAAAACTCTGCGCTGGGGGACGAGAATGCGGATAGCGCGGGCCAGGATTGAGAATTGCCGTCTTTTGCAGGATGTCGTAGTTGGGTTCGAGCAACGTACGACGCTCATCGTCGGGCGGAACAACAGCGGGAAGACTTCGATCGCAGAGCTGTTCCGGCGGCTCCTATCCGGAGGTAGTCTGGCTTTCCGGCTCGAGGACTTCTCTCTCGGGTGCCAGGAGAGCTTCTGGCATGCTCTGCAGGCTTACCGCGCCGACCCGCAGGCCGCCGATGTCCTACGGCAGCTGCCGTCGATCCGGTTGGTTCTCGACATCGGATACGACACGAATGCGCCGGATCTCGGACCGCTGGGCAACTGCATCATCGACCTAAACGACGACTGTAACGAGGCCCGCCTGGAGTTTCGTTTCGGCCCGAAGGCGACGGCGCCCGAGGCCATTTTCGCCGACAACCTGATACCGCTCGATGACGCCGCAGACGACCGCTCCCGCTTCTTTCGGAATCTAAGCCAACGGCTCCCCTCCGTCTATTCAGGGACGCTTGAGGCCGTCGATCCCAACGACGACACGAACCGCAAGTTGCTCGAGACCAAGTTGCTCACGACGCTGATCGGAGGCGGCTTCATCAACGCGCAGCGTGGTCTCGACGACGACACCATCCGCGAACGCGACGTCCTCGGCAAAGTTGTCGAGGTGCTGTTTCAGTCGGCTTTGACGGATGAAATCAACCCCGAGAGGCGGACGACCGCAGAGCAACTTAAGGACGTGGTGGAGGCCATTCAGGGCGACGTCCACAACAGCTTCAATTCTGGGTTGACCTCGTTGCTGCCCACGTTCGATTTGTTCGGATACCCCGGTCTTTCAGATCCTGGTCTCGTGACGGAGACGAGCTTCGACGTGAACAAGCTCCTCAAGGACCACACGAAGGTTAGGTATCGGGGCGTCAACGGCATGACTTTGCCTGAGACCTACAACGGGCTGGGGACGAGAAATCTCGTCTATATGCTCCTTCAGCTTCTGCGGTTCTTCCGAGAGTATCAAGCGACACCGACATCGGCCGGTATCCACCTCATCTTCATAGAAGAGCCTGAGGCGCACCTTCATCCGCAGATGCAGGAGGTCTTCATCCGGCAGCTCGAGCGTGTCGCGGCCGCGTTCGTGGCGCAGCTGAACGCTGATCGGCCGTGGCCGGTGCAGTTCGTTGTGACGACACATTCCCCGCACATGGCGAACGAGGCACGGTTCGAGAGCCTCCGCTACTTCCTCTCCATTTCCGACGGCGAGGGCATGCGCCGTTCGGTCGTGAAGGATCTGCGTCAGGGCATGGCGGGTACCGAGCCCGCGGTGCGCGAATTCCTTCACCAGTATCTCACGCTGTCACGCTGTGACCTGTTCTTCGCCGACAAGGCGATCCTGATTGAGGGCACGTCGGAGCGGCTCCTGCTTCCGTCCATGATCCGCAAGACCGACGAGGCGGCGGCCGGGCAGCCGCAACTCAGCAGCCAATACCTGACCGTGATGGAGGTCGGCGGTGCGTACGCGCACCGGTTCTACGACCTTCTCAACTTCCTCGAGTTGCGTACACTTGTAATCACCGACATCGACTCCGTGGCTCGCAATGCCAGTAACAAGCGCGTAGCGGTCCCCGTGGCGCAGGGGACTTTCACCAGCAACGCGTGCATCAAGGAGTGGTTCTCGCCCGAAGTGGCCCCGGCGCAGCTTCTGGCGAAGACGGCGGACGAGAAGATCAGCGCCGGCAGGCGCCTTGCCTACCAAATCCCTGAGGAGGATGGCGGACCCTCCGCCCGCAGTTTCGAGGACGCGTTCATCCTTGCCAACCCGGAGCTGTTCGAACTTGGCGAGGGAGATCGAGCGGATCTCGCCTATGAGCATGCGGCGGAACAGAAGAAGTCTAGCTTCGCCCTAGAACACGCGATCGAGAGCACGGCTTGGAGGACACCCAGATACATCGCCGAAGGTCTGCGGTGGCTCGCCGAAGGAAATCCCGCTCCGGCTCTACCGCCCGAGGCGGTGGCAGAGGAGCTGGTCGCCCAGGTGATCGGGGTTGAAGTTGCCGACGGCGGACAGCCCGCCCATGGCTGATGGAGAGAGCCCAGCCGACGCCGCCGGCCGCGCAGCTTTGGAGCGCGTCTTCACTTGTTTCGACGACGGTCGCAGCTTCCGCCTCGAGCCCGGCGCCGGTGCGGGCAAGACCTACTCGCTGGAGAAGGCACTCCGCAGGCTTCTCGCCCTGCGCGGGACCGAGCTCCTGCGAAACCGGCAGCAGATCGGCTGCATCACTTTCACGAACGTCGCGAAGGACGAGATCACGTCCCGCATCCAGGCGCATCCCGCGGTACGACCAGAAACGATCCACGGCTTCTGCTGGTCCCTGCTGCAGGACTTCCAGCCAGAGCTCCGTGCGCTGGTGCCGACGCTAGGCGGCTGGACCGATCGGCTCGCCGAAGCGGATGTCGCCGATATCGGTGTCCGCATCATCCAATATGAACTGGGCTATCCCCGTGTAACCGAAACGGAAGTTTCGTTGCGACACGAGGACGTGCTCACGCTCATGACCGCGCTCCTCGCACGGCCCAAATTCCGGGCCGTGATGACCGCGCGCTATCCGATTCTGCTGATTGATGAGTATCAGGACACCGACGCCGGCTTCGTGGACGCCTTGAAGCAGTACTTCCTCGACACGGGTACCGGCCCTGTCGTGGGCCTCTTCGGCGATCACTGGCAAAAGATCTACGGCGAGGGATGCGGGGCGGTTGAGCACGCCGCGCTTGAGGTCATAGACAAGAACGCCAACTTCCGGTCGGCCGGCCCTATCGTCTCGATGCTCAACCGCATGAGGCCTGCGCTTCCGCAGATTCCCAGCGACGCCGACGTGCCCGGCGAGGCGCGGCTCTTCCATCCCAACGCTTGGCCGGGACAGCGCCGCACAGGCCAGGGAGGCGGGCACTGGACCGGAGATACAAGCGCCGAGGCGGCCCGCGCCTACTTCGACCATCTGAAGGCCAGACTCATCGGCGAAGGCTGGGATTTCTCAGTCGAGCGGACGAAGATCCTGATGCTCAGCCACAGCGTCCTCGCACGGGAACAGGGCTATCCAACGATCCAGCAAATCTACGGTCAGTTCAACGACGCGTGGCTGAAGAAGGAGGATCCACACATCAAGTTCCTCGCGGATCAGGTGGAGCCCGCGTGCGCCGCCTTCCAAGCGCAGCGCTACGGCGAGATGTTCGGATGTCTCGACGCCGGTCGGCCCAGCATCCGTCGTCATCAGGACAAGGCGGCTTGGTCCCAGTCCTTCCAGGAGCTCATCGAGCTTAGGCAGACGGGGACAATTGGGCAGGTAGTCGACTTCATGAGGGCGCAGGCGCACATGCGCGTTCCCGAGGCGGTCGTCCACCGCGAGGATCGGCTTGCCGCCGTGGGAGCGGATCCGGTCGAAGACGAGCCGCGCCGGGTGACCCAACTGCGGAAGCTTCGCGAGGTGCCCTATGCGGAGCTCATCGCCGTGGACGCCTTCATCGACGGCCACACGCCGTTCGCGACGAAGCACGGCGTGAAGGGTGCCGAGTTCGAGAATGTCCTCGTCATCGTCGGCCGCGGCTGGAACAAGTATAACTTCGCCCAGATGCTGGAATGGATGGATTCCGGGCCTCCCGAGGACAAGGACGCCTTCTTTGAAAGCAACCGCAATCTGTTTTACGTGGCATGTTCGCGCCCGAAGAGGAGGCTGGCTCTCCTGTTCACTCAGGTGCTTAGCGCGGCAGCGCTAGTGAAGGTCAGTGAGCTTTTCGGTGAGGAGAACGTGATCGCCTTGCCGGGGCTGATCCGAGCGCGGTCCGGCTGACTAAATAAGGCTACCGACCGTCCGATCGGGCCCCGATCCCTTCGTGGCCTTGTAAGTGGTGGTGAATTACCCTCACATTCATCCCATTAGTTTGGTGGGGGGCCGAAAGGGAGGCGCCTATTCGGTCAAAGGAGGAATGAGCTTGACGAGCTTTAAGTTTCTGCACACCGCCGACATCCATCTCGACAGCCCCTTGCACGGTTTGTCAAGATACGAGGGCCTGCCGGTCGACGAGATTCGCTCAGCGACGCGCGCGGCATTCGACAACCTGGTACAGTGCGCAATCGACGAGGACGTTGACTTCGTGGTTATCGCCGGAGACCTGTTCGATGGCGATTGGCGCGACATGGGGACCGGTCTCTACTTCGCGAAAGCGATTGGCCGCTTGGACCAAGCCGGCGTTCCAGTATTCCTGCTGGCCGGTAACCATGACGCGGCCTCCGTCATCTCGCGCACGGTCCCCTGGCCGCCGAACGTCCGGATGTTCGGATCGCGGCGGCCCGAGACTCATAGCCTTCCCGAACTTTTCGTCGCGGTCCATGGCCAGAGCTTTTCGACGCCGGCGGTCACCGAAAACCTTGTACTGGCCTACCCGCCGGCCGAGCCGCACGCGTTCAACATCGGTATGCTCCACACAGCGCTGGCCGGTCGGAAGGGACATGCCGACTATGCGCCATGTAGCGTCGAGGACTTGAAATCTCGGGGCTATGATTATTGGGCGCTCGGCCACGTTCACGAGTTCGAGGTGGTCAGCACCGAGCCCCACGTGATTTTTCCGGGCAACGTGCAGGGGCGAACCATCAGAGAGACCGGAGCCAAGGGCGCGGTCCTGGTTGCCGTTGAAGACGGCGAGGTTGCCTCCGTCGAGCGGATCGAGCTCGACGTTATCCGATGGGTGCGCCTCGACGTGAACTGCGCCGGCGCGCGAATTGATGAGGTCGGGGATCTGCTGCGCTCTGCTCTCGTGCGGCTTCACGGCGCGAACGCCTCGGGTCGGCTGTTAATCGCGCGCGTGACTCTGGGCGGCGAGACGGTCGAGGCGGGCGCGATCCATGATAGTGCCGCGACGCTGCGCGACGATGTCCGCGCGATTGCGTCCTCAATATCCCCGGAACTGTTCGTCGAGAAGGTCCGGGTCGAAGCTACCGAGCCGGCGCGCACGGGCATCGTCGTCGGCGACGACCTCGGCGCCATGATCGACGAGGCGGCGAGCGACCAGGACTTCATCCATGCGCTGAGCCGCGACCTCGAGCGCTTCATGCTGGTGGCCAGCACGTCCCTCGGCGATCCCGAGGAGGGCGAACTTCGACTCGCCGGCGCCCGCGGCGACTGGTCGGGCGTCCTCCGCACCGCGTCGGCCGCGTTGCGGTCGCGCCTCACGGCATAAGGCCAATCATGCGATTCTCCCGCCTATCGCTCGAGCGCTATGGGCGATTTGAGGACTGCGAACTGAACTTCCGCCCGGGCATTCCGGATCTCCACATCATCTATGGCGAGAACGAAGCGGGCAAGACGACTGCGCTGGCGGCCGTCTCCGACCTGCCATTCGGGTTCCCTATCCGCTCACCGTACAACTTCCTCTTCGACTATTCCCTGCTCCGCGTCGGCGCGGTGCTGGAGGACGGCGGAACGACGCTTGCCTGCCGCCGAAAGAAGGGTACCAGCGGCACATTGCGCGGTGCCGACGATATCCCGATCGACGAGGCTCCACTCGCCGCGATGCTGCGTGGCCAAACCCGGGATACATTCGGCCTATCCTTCAGTCTCGATCAGGAGGCACTCCGCTCCGGCGGAAATGCGATGTTGCAGGCGAAGAACGACGTTGGGCGGACGCTCTTCGCCGCCGGCTCCGGGCTGACTGGCGTATCCGACGAATTGCGGCGCCTAGAGACGGAGGCCGACGCCATATGGGGCCCGACCAACCGCGGGAGCCGCACATTCACGGTGGCCCAGCGTCAGCTCGTAGAATCCACGCGGTTGGTTCGTGACGACGCATTGAAGTCGAAGGTGTGGTCGGACGCGCGGGCGGCCACCGAGCGGACCCGCGAGGCGCTCGAGGCCGCGCGCTGTGATCGTGACGCGGTGCAGGCGGAAACCCGGGCCGCCGAGCGCGTTCGACGCCTCGCTCCGCTCGTTCGGCGGCGCGAGGAGCAGACCATGGTGCTCGCTGGATGTGACGGTGTCGTCAATCTGAGCCGGCAGCGCGAAACGGCTGCGTAGGAATTAGCGCGCGAGGCCGAAGAGGCCGTGCGCGCGATATCGGCCGCCGAGGGGCTTCGGGCCGACATCGCCGACCGCCGCGCAGCGGTGTCGACCGACCCACAGGTGATGGGCGTCTCCGATGAGATCGATCGCCTGGTCGCCGATGCGGGTGCCGAGGTAAAGGCGAAGCGCGACCTCGTTGGCCTAGAGGCCGAGCTTGCCGATGCCGCGGCGACGGTCCGCCGGCTTCGCGCCGAGGCTGGCCGCAACGCCGGCGCAACGCCTCAACGCGAGCTCGTGGCCCGGCTGCGCGAACTCGCCCGCGTTGATAGCGAGCAGCGCCTAGCCATGCGTCAGGGCGAGGACGACCGGCAGCGCGTCGAGGAGCGGCGTGGCCGTGCGGCGGCGGCGCTCGCCGCGACAGTCGTCAGCGACGCGGTCGATGCGCTGACCGCCGCCGTCGATCACGCGCGTGCGCTCGGAGCCGATGCCGACGCACGCTGCGATGCGATGCGGGCCAAGCTGGACAGTGCAATGCGCCGAGCCGACGACGCTCGCGCGCGACTCGCACCCTGGACGGGCGACGGGGACGCGTTGGCCTGCCTCCCAAGGGTTGACGGCAGCGAGGTTCACGAAGCGCGCGACGCACTGGCGGCGCTGGCGGCTGAGGTCCGCTGGGAGGAGGAGGCAGCGCAGCGAGCCTCGGACCAATCGGCTGCCGCTGTGTTGGAGATTTCTCAATTGGCGCCCGGAACGGCGGTGTCGCGCGAGAACATGGCTGTGGTGCGGACCGAGCGTGACCGTCTCTGGCGGCCGTTGCGCGAGCATCTGTTGAATGGCGCGGCCTTGCCGGCACCCGTTGACGCCATTGCGGGATACGAGTCGGGCGTAGCGGCGGCGGACGACCGCGCCGATGCGCGGTTCGCCAGCGCAGATGCCTCGGGCAAGCTCTCGCTTCTCGAACAGACGCGGGCGTCGCACGACCTCGCTCGTAGGCAGGCGGAAACTCGCGCGCAGTCAGCGAGGAATTATCACGAGGAGACGCTCGCTGGCTGGAAGCGACGAATCGCCGATGTGGGCCTACCGGCACTCGAGCCCGGCAGATTCCACTCCTGGCAGGCGCACCGCGACGTCGCTGAGGCGGCACAGGATGAGGTGCGCAACCTGATAGCGGACGTCGAGCTGTCCGAGGCGAGGCGCGACGCCGCCCGGGCGGCGATGAGTGCGGCGCTCGGCGTCGTTGACGGAGGCGGTCCGATCGCGCCCGTGCTCGCCAGGTCGGATAGGCGCCGCGTGGAATTCGAGGACGTCGCCCGCAAGCGGCTCCTGGCGCGAGCGGAACTCGACCAGCTCGACGTCGAGACGGCGGCGCTCGATCGCAGGAAGAGGGCGGCCGAGGACTTGCTGGATGCGAACGGCGATGCGTGGCGCGCAGCGTTGACCGAAGCGGCTCTGGACATCGACGTGTCGGCCTGTGCCGCGGTCCTCGACCTGCTCTACGAGTTGCGCGAGGCGACGGCGTCTGAGGCGTCGCTGCGGCGGCGCATCGCGGGCATCGGCCGGGACACGCGCGAGCATGCAGCGGCGGTGGGGCAGTTTGCGGATGCGATCGGCGTCGCGGCGGGCGAGGTCCAGGAACGCCTGCGCTCACTGCGCGACCGGCTCGCGGCCGCGCGGAGCGCCGCGACGCTGAACGGATCCTTGGACGACGAGGACAAGCGCCGCCATAGCGAGCTTCAGGAGGCGCAGGCCAAACTCAACGTGACCGAGGAGGCCCTGGCGCCGCTGCTCGCCGAGACAGGTTCGGCAGACAGGGTCGCGCTCGGCGCGGCGATCGAGCGGTCGCGGGCCAAGCGCGGGTTGGCCGATGAGGTCGCGGCGACCGAGCGCGCGATCTTGGAGGCAGGCGACGGCCTCAGACTCGACGAGCTACTGGCGGCCGTTGGGGCGGCCGATCCCGACCACGTTGCTGCGCAACTTGAGTCACTCGGCTCCCGGCTCGAAGAGCTTAACGGCGCGGTCGACGAGGCTGCTACCGCGCATGGCGATGCACGGGCAAAGTTCGCCGCCCTCGATACGGATGGGGTCTCCGCAGTAAACGCGGCTGCCGATGCTGAGCAGGCCCGTTCCGAGTTGGAGGTGTTGGCGGAGGATTACATTCTGAAGCGGGCTCAGGCCATGCCGCTTAAGTGGGCGATCGAGAAGTATCGCGAGCGGCATCAGGATCCGTTGCTCCTGCGGGCGGGCGAGCTTTTCTCGACGCTCACCACCGGGCGTTACGCTACGCTCAGGGTGGACACTGACGTTCCCAGCCCGCGACTTCTGGGTATGCGCGACGACATGCGGACGATGGCTGAGGTTGACGCAATGAGCGAGGGAACCACCGACCAGCTTTTCCTCGCGCTGCGGCTAGCCGCGCTCGAGCAGTCTGTCGCGGCAGGGGTAGGCCTGCCGTTCCTCGCAGACGACCTCTTCGTGAACTTCGACGACCGGCGCGCTGAGGCAGGCTTCCGTGTCCTCGCCGAGGTCGCCCGGACCACACAGGTGCTGTTCTTCACGCACCATCCGCACCTGGTTAGGATCGCGAAGTCCGTGGTTGGCGCCGAGTTTCATTCGGAATGCGCGCTCTCTTGATCCAGCGGGCCATGTGATGCTGGAGGATAACGCCACCGTCCTCTTGGGTCTGGACCCCCGGTGCCCGTTCAAGGACGTGAAGGCTAAGCGACGTGTGGCGATTGCGGTTCAAAGATCAGGCGGCCGTCCGATGAACCAGCAGGAGAGTGCGATACAAAATCTATACGCAATGCGGATTGACGATCCACCCGCATAAACAAAAGTCCAATTCTAGGGGGGCTTCATGCAGCTATATGGCCGGCTCTGGATCATCCGGGGGACTAGAAGCGGCTCAGCAAACGACAGCTTTCCCAGCATCGCTGTCTAAAACCTGCCGTTCCGCTTCCGGCCCCAAACCGATCATTCGTGATTGCCGCAGCGGACGTCTGCTTTTGGCGCGTAGCGGAGGATTGCGACTGAAGCATCCTGGTGTCCGCTCTGGAGATGAGCTCCGAAAGAGCGACCGAAGCACATCCGAGTCAGGCGCCTTGCGAACGAGTTCTCGGAGCCATATTCCGTACCACGGCGGACGCGTCGCCGACGCCCTCAGGCGCGGTCAAGCGGCGCAGGGCTGAGAGAGTGTCCGGCAACCCCGCACAAACGACGTACTCGACGGCGAATACCTTAAAGCGTATTTGCTACACGCGGCCCATTCCGGCGAGGAGCTTAGTAGGCGGCCGTTTGGGCATAATCTCGAACCGCTGCCTAACGCAGCGACATCGGCGGGGTTGACCGTCAGCGGGCTGGATCAGGTCCTTATGCTTCTGGCGGACTCCCATGTGTACCACACGCGACTGGACCGCAGCTTCACGGTTCCCGACCTCACCATCCTGTTCGGCCACCTGATTGCCCTCGATTTGGCGGTGGACGCCGTTCAGGGGGCGGATGCCTTTCATGGCCGCGCGCCGGGTGGGGTCTGGCGCCTGCCTCCTGATCGAACGCAGTGGCGGTTGGCCAGTCAATGACAACGTGGGCCCAAGAATGAATGAGCCGGGCGTTCAGCTTTGTGGAGGCGATGTTCGGGCCGCCCGACCCTCGCGTCTCGTTTTTCGGACTCGAGCTCGTGGACTCGCGTACGCCGTTCACTCTCCACCCGGACCCCTACTCGCGCTTCCGGGTCAAGATCGGAATCCCGAAGATCGCCGACGAGGAATGGAAGATCGCAGCCTACCTCGCCCATGAGTACGTGCACTGCCTGAACCCCAACGGATGGCCGGGTGGACGGGCGACGGTGTTGGAGGAGGGTCTCGCCGAGCACTCCTCGATTCACTTCCTGAAGGCGAATTATCACGTAGAGGGCGACGAAGACTTTGACTGGGCCGATATGCCGCGCGGTACCTACCGTGTGGCCTTCGATCTCGTCGATGAAGTCGTCGGGCACGAGACCCTTGAGGGGATGAGGCGAGGGGTGCGGGCCCTGCGTGCCGACACTCGCTTGTCGTTTGGTCAGATAAGCGCTGGAGTTGCCCGACCCTACTTCCCGAGCACTCCACCGGCGTTGATCGACCGTCCTTCGGAGCGGTTTGCCGACCTTGAGCCTTAGGCGGCTCCTTCCGTGACCGGACGGTGAGGAAGCGCTCGGACCTTGCTTCTGGCGCGCGGCCAGTTGGTGGCGGGGTTGGAAACTGACCTTAGAAAGCAGCTCAATGAACGTCAGCTTCCAGGCACGAAGCGAAGCTCCGCTCCTGGCGCATTGCCATCTCTCAGAACTCACCCTTCGCACGCTGTACCGTCCACCACCGGCCGCATCGCCGCGGCGATGACCCGCGCCGTGGGCCGCCCGATCTCCTGCTGAATCAGCGCAGCAAACTCGAGCTCAGCTGCGTCCGTCCCAGGAACGCCAACGCGGGCGCGCAGTGTCGCGAGCGGGGCCGCGTCGTTGATCAGCGGAGCGAGGTGGGCGAGGCGGTTGTCGTCGAGGGGCGATCGGCCCGCCGCGGCGAGAGCGCGAATGAGATCGAGATCGGCGGTAGCAATGCCCGGAAGGGCGGCGAGGCGCTCGTCGGGTATGGTCGAGGGGGCGAGGCCGCGAGCACGCGTGGCGACCGTGAGGCGGCGGGAGAGGTCGGCCTCGGCGGAGCCGAGGCGGGCGCAGGGCGGCAACAGCGTCGCGAGGCTGGCGGCGACGCTGCCGTCGGCGCGCAGCCGTTCGGCGGCGGTGGCGATACCACCGGCAACGGCCGGAGGCGCACGAGCGCCGTCGAGGAGGAGCGGAAGCAGTGTGATCGCTCCGGTATTGACATCGAGCTTCGCGGACTCCGGCTCGACGTCGACCACGACGGGCAGTCCCGCGACCGTCCAGGACCAGGTGATGCCGGTCGGGGACAATGGCCGCCCTGCTTCGCGATGTGCGGCGAGGGTGGCACGCGCTCGCGCCACGGCGCCCTCGGCCGCGTGACGGGCCCGAGCGGTGGAGAGGGCGTGCTGGGCATCCTCGTCGTCACCGCGCGCGCGGGCGAGGACGGCGATTGCGGCGGCAGAGAGGGCAGCGAGCAGCAGCAACGCAAACACCAGCGCGAAGCCACGACGGCCGGGTGGCGGCAGGGGCGCTGGCGGGGCATCGGGCACGTCTGCAGTCGCCACCACGCTGCCCCCGTCGCTGAGCGTCCGCGGCTGCATGTGCCATGCCTCAGAAGCGATTGCCGTTCGGCATGTCCATCAGCCGCGCCTTGATCTCGGCGGTGATCGCCTGGGTGTCGGCGGAGGAGGCGAGCACAACCGGGCGAATGATGATCAGGAGCTCGGTGCGACGAACATCGTTGCGGGCGGCGCTTGTGAAGGCGACGCCGAGCAGCGGAATGTCCTTGAGAAGCGGTACGCCGCTGTCGGACTTCTCCCTGCGGGTGGAGATCATGCCGCCGAGTACGATCTCGGTGCCGGACTGCACGACGACGGACGACGTGACGGCACGTTGCCGGATCGTCGGGCTGTCGATCGAGGAGGTCGTGGTCGGCACGACGTCGCTGATCTCCTGGGAAATGTCGAGCTGGACGAGGCCACCGGCATTGACGCGCGGCCGGACCGAAAGAATGACGCCCGTGTCCTTCATTTCGATATCGTTGACGACTGGCGCATTGGCGTTGTCGACGCTCTGGGCGGCGCGCGTTGCGATCGGGACCTGGTCGCCGACCTTGAGCGTGGCAGTCTGGTTGTCGAGCACGGTGAGGGCAGGGGAGGAGATCACCTCGACCGACGTCATGCCCTCCAGGGCGTCGACGACGACGCGGGCGTTCGGCACCGAGAAGACGTAATCGAAGCCAGGCGTGATCGGCCGGATCTTGCGGCCATCCTCGTCGGACAAAAGCACCGAGTGATTGCCACTCTCGAAGTACCAACGCACTCCGTGGCGAAGCGCGTCGTTCAGCGTTACCTCGGCAATCGTCGCCTCGATGAGCACCTGCATCGGCATGACGTCGAGGCGACGGATCGCGCGCTCGACGACGACGAACTCCTCGGGTGTGGCGACCACGACGACTGCATTGGTCGCGGGATCGGCGCTGATCATGATGCCGCCGGCGGGGCCGGCGGCTTGCGGCGAGGGCGGTCCGCCGCCACCGGCGCCGAGGCCGTTTCCACCGCCGGGTGCCCCGCCGATCTCGGCGTTGACCTCGCCACCCCCGCCGCCAACGGGCCCCGCGCCGAGGCCCGCACCGGCGACTGCTGGCGTCATGCCGGGGGCGGTGAGGCTGCCGCCGTCGACGGGCGTCGCAGCCCCCAGGCCGCCGCCGAGCATGCCCTGCAGGACGCTGGCGAGCTCGGCGGCACGACGGTTCTGGATCGGAACGACATGTACACGGCGCTCATCATCCCCGGCCTGATCGAGGTTGCGAACCCACGTCTGGGCGCGGGCGAGCGTCGGGGCGGCGCGGGCGATCATCAACACGGCATTCATGCGGCCAATGGGCAGGGCGCGAAAGCCGTTGTTGCCGCCGCCGAACATCGCGTTGAGCTCGGCTGCGACCGCCGGCGCGTTGGCCTCGTCGAGCGGCATCAGAGCGAAGGAGCGGCCCTGCATCTGGTCGACGTCGAGGGTGGCGAGGACGTCACTGAAGCGATCGAGATCCGGTTCGGCGGCGGCGATCACCAGCACACGGCCGCCCGGAAGTGCGGCGATGCGGGCGCTCTCCCCTCCAAAAGGCTGCAAGGCCGTGCGGGCCTGTTCCGCATCGATGAAGGTGAGCGGCACGACACGCAGGGAGACGTCGCCGCCGCGCCCACCCCCACTTCCGGCGGAGACGCGGAAGACCCCGCCCTCTTCGACGAGCGTCGCACCGTGCACGGCGAGCACGTTCTCCACGAGATCGAGGGCGGCCGCCTTCGAAACCGGCGCTGCGGTGCGGACAGTGATGCGCCCCGTCACGGCCGGATCGACGACGACTGTCTCATGCAGGATCTCTTCGAAGACGATGCGGACGAAGTCTTGGGCGTCGGTGTCGACGAAGTTGATCTCGAAGCGCTGGCCGTCGGCTGAGAGGGCAGCGGCGGATCGTGCCGACCCTCGGTTCGGCGCCGCCCCGGTCGCCCCCACATCGACGGCGCCGGTCCGCGGTCGCTGGGGTGATCCGCCGATGGCCGCAGCCCCTCCTGGTGGTGCGCGATCGGGAGGCATTCCTCCCACACTGAGGAAGCGGGAGCTCGCAAGCATCGCCTGGCCCTCTGACGAGCCCTCCTCGCGGGTGTTCTGGCAGCCGGCGAGGATCGCGGCCACGAACAGGACGGCTGCAGCGAGGGCGATACGCACCGGGACCTTTCGGCGACTGATCCGAGTCGCAGAGGGGGAGTTCACACCGCACTATCGGTCCTCAAACGGCCGGGGCAACCGCGGGGCGAGAGTTATCCTCGCCTGATGGCGACGTGGCACAACTTCGATGTGGAAAACTCGAGCGCAAGAGATGTCACGGAATCGTGAATTCTCCTAGTAGAGGAAGGAAAACGCTCATCATTTCAACCTTCGCTCTGTGTTTCATGTCGAAGCGACGACAACCCATCCGCGTGGTGGGCCCTTGACGATGACGCCTGCTCGCGGTCCCGTGATGGTCGTGAGAGTTGAAGATCACAGTCCAGAGGCGGTGATTCTGTCGTTTGGGTTGTGCTGCTCCGGCCCTTGCCGCGGGTCGATTTCGCCTGCGCGGATTTTCTTGTGGGCTGGGGCTTCTCCATGGTGACCGAACATCAGGTTCGGGCGGGCGCTGCTCGCCCGTCGTGGGCTGACGTGTGCGCGACGAACCTGAGCCTGAGGGCCGTGCTGCGGGCATTCGTCTGCTGGGTGACGGCGGCGGCGTTGGTGCTGACGCAGGTGGCGGGCGGGTTCGCGCCGGCGATGGCGCAGGAGACCTCGGCGCCGATGAACGGGCCGGAGACGCTGTCTCCGAACGAGCCCATCCCTGAGATCAGTCCAGTCGATCCGACGGTACCGACCGACCCGCTGACCCCTCCGGATCCGTTGGTTGAGGGGCCACTGCTGCCCGACCCGTTGGCGCCCCTCGACCCCAGTGATGAGGAGCTCGCACAAGAGCTTCTGCCCGAGGACGCCTTGTCGGCCGAAGCCAGCGCAATGGCGCTGATGTCTGCGTCTGACGAAAGCGCAGACGACGCAAACCCGAAGCCTACTGACCTCTTCAACTACACGCCGACGGAGCCGCAGTCGCTCGGCACCGGCACATTCACCGACAGCGTGGCGATCGTACTGCCGCCGTTCCGCGGTCTCGAGCCAAAGCTGTCGCTCGACTACTCATCGCGGGCGGGCATCCGCGCCGGCGGCTGGAACGCCGGCTTCGTCGGGGTCGGCTGGTCGGTCGGCGGGCTGCCGGAGATCGTCCGCACCTCGCCCATCGGCGGTACGCCGCACTTCGACAACACGGACGTCTTCCAGCTCGACGGCACCGAACTCTTCAAATGCGGCGACGTCAACAATCGCGGGGCGAGCTGCGCGGCCGGCGGCACGCATACGACCAAGATCGAAAGCTACTTGAAGGTCAAACGGACCGACCGGGAAAACGCTGCCGACCAGTGGGAGGTGTTCCGCAAGGACGGTACGAAGCTGGTGTTCGAGGCGGTCGGTTATTGGACGGGCGGGGACAATCCCTCATCCGACGCCTCGACCATCAAAGAGGACTTCCGCTGGCTGCTGGCGCGGATGACCGACACCTACGGCAACGTGGTCACGATCGACCATAAGTGCACGACCTATCCGGTCTGCTATCCCGATCGCATCACCTATGCACCGAAGTCGGGTGGCGGTGACAGTGCCGTCATCGACTTCATCCGGGACATTCATCCTGCGCCGCTGACGAAGGCGACGGGCAAGGCGATCGTCAAGCTCGACCGCCTGCTCACGCGCATCGAGGTGCGCTTTGGCGGAGCCCAGGTGCGCGCCTACCAGCTCGACTACGAGGGCAGCCCGTCTACCGGCCTGAAGCGTCTCGTCAAGGTCACGCAGTACGGCAGCAACTGGAGCGAGAGCGGCGGCACGATCTCCGGCGGCAGCCTCGTGTTGCGCAAGTTCCAGTGGACAGACTCCGGGAACCTCAGTTTCACAAACCGCGACGCCGGTGGTGGTCTAGTCGCATTGCCGGGAGACTTCGACGGCGACGGCCGGAAGGACATTCTGGCGGTCGGGGGTAACCAAGACGAGTGTACGCTGAGACTGTTCATGGCGAAGGCGGACGGCTTCCAACAAGCCACCATTGCCAACAGCACACTCGCCGGTGATCTCGACTGTCGCACGCAGGAGAGATTTAAGCCGGTTGGTGAATACGAACAGGGCGATGACAGCACGGCCCTGACGACGGTACCGCCCGGGTTGGGTTTCTTCGTCTACGACTTCAGCGGCGATGGGCTCGCAGACATCGCATGGCGCCGCGGCGAGAAAGGCTTCATCACGACGGGAATGGGCGGCAATGGACTGACGCTCAACACGAGCGCCGGCAAGGATTTGGCGATCAATCCGAGCCAGTACGCGCCCGAACTGGTGTTTGCCGACGTGGATGGCGACGGTAAGACGGAAATCCTGAAGAACGAGAACCACGAACTGACGGCCTACCGCTATACCGGCGAGGCGTTCGATGAGGATGACGTCATCCTCGAAACCGGCATCGGCATCCGAGGCCCGGTGTTGGACTTCGACGGTGACGGCAAGATGAACCTGTCGTCCGTCCATCCGAATTCGATCATTGGGTCCAATGAGCTCGTCGTCAAGGAGCTTAAAGGCAATGATGTTCTAGCGCAGGTTGTCCGCGCTCCCATTTCCGCCTCGCTGGGGAGCAGCTTTGCAGTAGGCGACGTCAACGGCGACGGGCTCGATGATCTTATCCGGTATAGGCCAAGCGAGACGTCCCAGGAGCGGAACGATGCCCGCGAGCCCTACGCCCCGTCGTTCGATTCACTCAAGGTCCCGGTCAAGCTCATGCTGTCCACCGGTTCCAGCTTTGTCGAGGATCCCAGATTTCTGAACGCCTCGGACGAGGCAGTGGAAACGTCTTGTTTCCGTGGACTTACCGAGCGAGAGGAGGTGCCATCATACGATGAAAGACCTTCCAAGACCAAAGAATACTACAGCTTCGTCTGCCGGGTTGACGCGGCCGACCTCAACGGCGACGGTCGCGCAGAGATCCTCATCCGCACCGGCTCGCATGGCGAAGACTTGGAGGTGTACAGCCCGTTCGAGAATGGCTGGACCCGAAAGACATTCAGCGGCCACGTCGTCCACCGCACGGCCGATCTCAACGGCGACGGCAAGACGGACCTGCTGCTCGGTACGTCGGCGGGCAAGACCTACGCCGATTCGGCACAGATCGTCGACGGCAACATTCCCGACCTGATCAAATCCATCGAGAATCCGTTGGGTGGGAAGACGCTTGTCGAGTACAAGCCGTCTTCGGCGTGGGGGGCGTCGGCTGGGACGAACCTGCCGTTCGTGATCCAGACGGTGTCGAAGCTGACGGTCGAGGACGGGCGGGGCTCGAACGGCACGACGGCGGCGACGACGTTCGAGTACCGCGGCGGTATCTATGATGCGCCGGATCGGACGTTCCTGGGCTTTGCCGGGCTGACGGCGACGCTTGCGCGCAACGGCGGCGAGAGCGGATCTCCGACGATCGAGGTGACGTTCAGCCAGGACAAGGCGGCGGTGGGGCGGCCGACGCGGGTCGATCACAAGGACGGCAGCGGGACGCTGCTACGCCGGGTGGCCACCGGCTTCACGGTGAACAACGCCAATATACCCTACACGGCGCTTCCGACGCGCACGGACACGACACACTATTCCGGGAGCACGAGCCGGACGGTGCGGACGGATCGCGCCTACAGCGCCTATGGCGAGGTGAACGCCATCACCGAGCGGGGAATCTGGCACGCGACCAGCAACAATCCCGCGAACGTCGTCGGCGACGAGCGCTACACGGCGATCGGCTTTGCGCCGAACACGAGCCTCTACATCGTCGACAAGCCGAACCGGAAGCGCGTCTACACTGGCACGTCGACTTCCGGCACGCTTCTCGCCCAGAGCTACTTTGCCTACGATACCGCCGGCAGCTGGGAAACGCCTCCGACCAAGGGCGACGTGACGAAGACGACGCGGACGATCTCCGACCCGGACGCCGGCTACAGCGAGGTGGTCACGAAGGCGACCTACAGCGACCGCGGCAACCTGGCGACGATGGAGGACGAACTCGGGACCGTCACGACCTACGCTTACGACAACGACTTCAAGCTGTTCGAGACGAGCCGGACGGTGGTGGTGACGAAGACGGCGGAGGCCGGCGATCAGACCCGAACTTTCCGGCACGAGACCGACTGGAGCCCGTGGGCGCACTGCGGCAAGCCGAGGAAGCTGATCGCACCGAACGGCGCCACCACGACGTTCGACTACGACGTGTTCTGCCGGGAGACGCGGCGCGACCTGCCCGGCGGCGACTGGCGCACGACTGCGTATAGCAACATCGGCACGCCGACGACACAGACCATCCGCGTGAACCGACCCTCGCCGGCGGGGACGATCTCAGCCTACAGCGACTTCGACGGCCTCGGCCGCGTCTACCTCACGCGCCAGACCGGGCCAACGGCGATCTACCAGCTGACGAGCTACGCCAAGCGCGGAACCGTGGCGACGCGCTCCGATCCCTACTATTCGAACGCCTCGCCGCAGACGACGACCTTCACCACCGACGCGCTCGACCGCGTCGTCCGGACGGTGCTGCCCGACAACGCCGTGCGAACGACCACCTACCGCGTCGAAGGCGCGGGCGGCGCCCTGTTCGCCACCGACAGCAAGGACGAGCTGAACCGCACCACGACGGTGAAGACCGACGCCTACGGGCGGACGGTGGAGACAGTCGAGGACCTCGGCTCCGGCAACGTCAAGACGAAGCTCGCCTGGGACATGGCGGGCAACCTCGTCGAGGTGAAGGACCCGGCGAACAATGTCTTCACCTACAGGTTCGACGAGCTCGGCCGCCGCACCAAGGTGGAAGACCCCGATCTCGGCAACTGGCGCTTCAAGTACGACAGGGCCGGCCGTCTCGAGCAGCAGACCGACGCGCGGGGCACGGTCACCAGCTTCCGCTACGACGAGCTCGGTCGCATGCTGACGAAGTCCGTGGCCGCCACCGACCCGGCCCTCGGCACCAAGGTGACGAAGTGGGTCTACGACGAGCGCCAGGGAACCTTCCCGGCGAACAAGGGCCGACTCACATCGACGTGGAACGGTGCGAGCACGATCGAGACGGACTGGACGGAGGACGGCCTCGTCAAGGAACGCCGGCATACGGTGGACGGTCTGCCGGGTACGCAGACCTTCATCTTCGGCTACTACAACTCCGGCGAGCTGAAGTCCCGAAAGTGGCCGGACAACTCGACCACCGGCTCCGACAACGACGGCGACCGCTGGACTTATGACGCGGCCGGCCGCCTGAAGGCGATCCCAGGTCTGATCTCGCTGATGGAGTACAATGCGCGCGGCCAGACCACTCGCGTCGACTATGTCAGCGGCGTGCGCACGAAGATGGCCTACGACCCCGCGCGCGGCTGGCTCGACGAGGTCTCGACGTCGTCGGCCTCGGTCGGTACCGGCACTCCGGACCTGTTGTGGGTGAAGTACACCCGCGACGCCGCCGGCCGCATCACCAAGGCGAAATCGGAGCCCCTCGGCAACAACTCGGCCGCCACCTGGAACTACGACTACGACAAGCTCGACCGGCTGAAGACGGCGGTGAACGACAACAACACGGCCGAAAACGTCTCGTTCGACTACGACGATGCCGGCAACATGACGAAGAACACGGCGTTCGGTTCCGGCAGCGCCGGGACGATCACCTATGGGCCGACGGTCGACGGCCGCACGCTGCCCCATGCGGTGAAGGCCCGTGGCGGCAACGTCTTCGGCTACGACGCCAACGGCAACGTGCTGCGCGACGGCGACATCGGCGCGCCGGCGACCCGGCGGTTCGACTGGGACGGCGAGAACCGGCCGCTGCAGGTAAAGAAGGGCACCGGCCCCGACCTCGCCCTCACCGAGTACGTCTACGGCCCCGACGGCGAGCGGGTGCGCAAGACCGTCACCATCGGCACGGGCACGCCGAAGAAGACCACCTATGTCGGGTCGGACTACGAGGTGGCCGACGATGGCACCATCATCATGATCCCGCATCCCGACGCTCGGCTCGTGAAGAACCCGAACTCGGGCAACGTCTCGACGTGCTTCGTCCACCGCGACCATCTGAGTTCGGTGCGGCTGGAGACGCGCAAGGACACCGGGGCGGTGGCGCTGCGCCAGCGCTACGCCCCCTATGGCGACCGCCAGGTCACCGCCCCGTCCGGCTGCGGCGACGGCGAGGAGCGCGGCTTCATCGGCGAACGCCACGACCCCGAGGCCGGCCTCCTCTACCTCCACGCCCGCTTCTACGACCCCGTGCTCGGGCGGTTCCTGTCGCCCGACTGGTGGGATCCGATCGACACGGCCGTAGCCGCGAACGGCGGCTCGGCGGGGGTGCTCTCCAGCCCCGTGGGGACGAACCGGTACGCCTATGCCGCAAACGATCCCGTCAACAAGAGCGATCCGAATGGGCACTGGATTGAGGACGCCTTCATCGGGACAGTAAGTATCGGTCTTGGTATCACTTCATTTGTGGACAATGTCACTACCGGAAATTATGGGGCTGCAGTAGTTGACGCAGTTGGGGTGGCGGCAGATGTTGTCGGCGTCGCGGTACCAGGTGTACCAGCAGCCGCAGGGATAGGAATTGCAGCCGCCCGTAACGTTGACAAAACGGCTGATTTCTCAAGAGCCTTCGACGCCATCCCGACGAGCGGCACCCCTCAGCAGACATCAAAGACAATTGCTGGCATTGAGCACGCCGCTCGCAGCCAGAATTTGGCCAGAGATATCGTGAAAGAAATTGGCGCTTCGAATGTGAAGACAATTCATTACAATAGAGAGGTTCGATCAGTATACAAGCATATCGACGAGCGGAGGCGGCCGGACGTTGTTGTTGAAAAATGCGATGGTGGATGCGTCATAGGGGAGGTTGCCTCCCCGTCACAGACATTCGATTCTCAGGTTGACAAATCCCAGTCAATTACGGGAAACCTTGAATCTAGAGGTGTCCGTTCTGGATATCAGGTCGATGGCGCAATGGCTAGGGGTAGCTCAGGCATGAGCCCCACTTACGCTGACCCTGATCCAGGGATTGGCGTTCCATAAGCTATCTTGTTGCGTCAAGATCGCTTGCTCCACGCAACTTACGGGTTTTGAGGCGCGCCTATCATGGATGTTTTAGTGATATATGGGTGGGGGGGTAACTTTTGCTGCGAAGAGAGGCCGTATATTTTAACGGATATAATAGATGATTTGGAGTCAGAGCCAAATAAACTCTCTGTATCGGTTCGCCCTAGAGGGAAAGAATACAGAGCCACACTATCGAAGAATAAACCGGCCAATGTTGCCATTGGGAAATACAAAGATATTGAGCGCATCAGCCTTGATCGCATTTCGGATGGCAATTTTCTGAACACAGAGTTTCATCTGTCAATAAGAGAGGGCAATACTCGAAGATATGTCGTTGGAATTAATCGCAATTGGGAGGATTGGTCCATCAGTCACATTGGATTTTTGGCCAGATTTATTTCTCCAAAATATGGATTTATCGTAAGTGGATCTGTGCCTGACGCATTGTTTTACGTATCTGGAGTTGCGACTAGCGCCATGAGTCGCGAGTGTAAAATGGGTGCTGACTCTCTTATGAGGGAGGTAATACATCACCACCGCTATCTCGATGGATTCATCCACGACGTATACGCATTGAATATCATATCATACGCCCACATGAATCGAGTTGTTGACGGGAAGCGGATCTCTTCTTGGCTAGACTCTGGTGAATGGGGGCAAGTATTAACAGCAGGAGTAGACGCATACATTTGGCTTGTTCCTCCCGCCATGCGGAATTTTATTAGGGAGAAGCTGAAATCTGCAGGTATGCTACTAACATAAGATGCTTCGCTTGGTGTATCATCCAATTTTTTATAAAATTATTGTCGTTAAACAGTGATTTTTATCATTCTTGAGTCGAAAAATTGCAGCGCTTGGTTATTGTGTGGCCTTTTGGCAAGACGATAGGTAAAGGGGATGGCTGCAACGAGCATTGGAGAGGCCGGCGCGTTCGTGACGATCCCGTAGGCTGGCTCACCCGTTCTCGACGCTCAATGTCTAAACGCACCGAGTGGCAGCCTCCAGTGGACGCCGCAAACCGCCCCCATGAGCTTCGGCCCCGGACACGACAAGGTGGTCCTCGATTCGGTCTATGACTCCGCGACCCCCTGTCAACCCGCTCCTCTTTCACGCTGCTCGAGGTTCTGGTCGCGCTCACGATCGTCGTGACGGCGTGGGCGGGGATCGCGGCGGCCTTGCCGCGGCTCGTCGGGCCGTCGCCGGCCGAGCGGGCGGCGCTGGCGGTCGAGGGCGTGCTGCGGCAGGCCCGGGAGGCCGCGCGCGAGGGCCGCTCGCCGGTGACGGTCCGCCTGCAGGACGGCGGCCGCACCGTCGCGGCGCCGTCGCTCGGCGCGCGCGCTGACCTGCCCGCCGACATCGTCGCCCGGCCAGAGGGCGTCCGCGGCTGGGGCAGCGCCGGCGGTACCTTCGAGGAGAACGATGAGGCCACCATCGTCTTCCTCCCCGACGGCTCCAGCAGCGGCTGCCGCGTGACCCTGTCCGACCGAACGCTGGCCGCTCCCGAAGCACCGGCCGCCGTGTCCCAAAACCGCAGCCACCACGAGTGCGCCGACCACCACCGCCCCAGCCGCCTCCGTTTGCGTCTCCCTGGAACCAGCAGCAGTATCCAGCACGGCAAATGGTTGACGTCCGGGCCGAAAGTGCCAACGGCATGTCGGTCCCCAGCTTGCAGCGGAGGGAGCCATGCGCCGGCCCCGTGCATCCTCGATTGAGGGCGAGCGCAGACCAGCATCTCCGGTGGACGACGCCAACCGCCCACTGAGCATTTGTCGCGGACACGCTAAGATGGTGCCCGGTCCAGTCAGCGACTCCACCCCATGTCCACCCGCTCCGGTTTCACGCTGCTCGAGGTTCTGGTCGCGCTGACGATCGTCGTGACGGCGTGGGCAGGGATCGCGGCGGCGCTGCCGCAGCTGATCGGCCCGTCGCCGGCCGAGCGGGCGGCCTTGGCGGTCGAGGGCGTGCTGCGGCAGGCCCGGGAGGCGGCGCACGAGGGCCGCTCGCCCGTGACGGTCCGGCTGCAGGACGGCGGCCGCACCGTCGCGGCGCCGTCGCTCGGCGCGCGCGCCGACCTGCCGTCCGACATCGTCGCCCGGCTAGAGGGCGTCCGCGGCTGGGGCAGCAGCGGTAAGGCCGACGCCTTTGGGGCGAACGACGAGGCCGCCATCGTCTTCCTCCCCGACGGCGCCAGCAGCGGCGGCCGCGTGACCCTCTCCGACCGAACGCTCTCCGCCGCCGCAACAATGGCCGCGTCCGACGCCCCGTTCCCCACGAGCGCCCCGACCAGCACAAGCCCCATCGCCTCCGTGCACGTCTCCTGGCTCACCAGCCGCATCGAGCGTCGCTGATGGCTGCCCCGCGCGCGGGACCGCATCAATCGGCTGCTGGATCCATCCTGACCGTGGCTACTTCGTCCCGTCGCTGAACGACGACCCGCTTCGCGTCAATGCGGATGACGGTCCAACCCTCGACCTCGTCCTGCACGCGAAGCCGCTTTGTTGGCGCGTCGCCCGCTTGCATCACCGCGATGGCGCCAGTGCCGCCGATGATGACGCCGAGCAGGCGCGGTGGCGGCTCCGGCGGAGGGGGAGTCGCCGTCTCCTCAGGTGGTGGCGGCAGCACGGCAGCGCGGAAGAGGGGCGGGAGGGGACTTCGCCCCTCCGCACCCGTCGACCGAGACGCGCCGGTGGCAGAATTTGCGGCGCCAAGATCCGCCACGCCACCCGGGTCGGCGCCCAATGTGAACTGTCCGGGCGAATCCGCCGTTCCTTCCTTCGCAACTCGTGCGCCCGGAATGCTGGCCGGTCTCTCCCCCGCCGCATCATCCCCCAGGGTTCCCGTGGCGGCCGCCCAAACGGCGCCGCCGAGAGCGATGTTGGTCACGAGCAGCACAGCGGTGACTGCGCGGCTCATTGCGCGACCGCCCCGCCGCCAGCATCCGTTCGAGACGCCGATGCGGTGGTTCGTGGCGTTGCGGCGGTCTTAGCCTTCGCGCCGCGCGCTGGAGCGATCTCCGCCGGCGCGCGCACGTCGAGCGTCGCCGCGATGGCATCGTCCCCACGCCGCTCCACCTCGATCGCCTCGACGAACATGGCCGGGCGGGCCGTTTCCAGCGCCAGCAGCAGCGGCTCGAGGCGCTCGACAGGCAGCCGGAGGGACATGCGCCGCCGCAGCACGAGAAGGCTGCCGTCCGGCAGCGCGGCAAGCGGCTGCTCGTCGGCGAGCTCTGCGCCCACACCGGCAACAACGGCCGCAAGGTGATCGGTCAGGGCGCGTTCGGCGGCCCCCGGGTCGACGGCGCGGAGCACGGGCGCCGCTGTGGCATCGGACGCCTCCAGCGCAGCCCGGCGCGCTTCGAGCCGCACGAGATCGGGCCGGCGCGCGGCGGCCTCGGTAAGTCGTCCCGCCAGCGTGTCGGCCTCGTCGGCGGCACCGAGGAGGCCGAGCGGCAGCGGCGCGACCGCGGCAACAAGGCCCGCGACAACCACCGCGGCGAGGCCCCAGGCGAGCAGGCGATGGCGGCCCGGCGTCATGGCGCCGTCTCCGAGCGGGCAAGGCGCCACTCGACGCGCACGCGGCCCTCACCGTCCTCGCCGGCGGGCTCGCTGCCGACGAACTGCATCGGTGCATCGGTAGCGGCTGCGGCCTCAAGCGCCTGCCGCGCTTGGTCGAGGCTCTTCGCCGGCCCGACGAGCAGCAGCCGGCCGCCGCGCTGGCCCCAGGTGAAGGCGATCGCCTCGACGTCCTCGGGCAAGGTGGTCGCAAGGCTGGCGGCGATCTCGACAAGCGGCGGCGCGGCGGCGCGCTGTGCGGCGAGGCGGGCGTCGCGGCCCTCCAGGGCGGCGATCTCCGCCCGCAGGGTCTCGGCCGCCTGGGCGATGCGCACCTCCTCCGCGAGCGCGGCGGCGAGCGTCGCCTGCCGCGCCGCCAAGCGGTCGGAGAGCACCGCGCAGAGAACAGCGGCGAGTCCGACGGCGAGGAGCGCGAGCCCCACCTCCACCATGAGGCCGCGCCGGGCGCGGGCGGCCTTGCGGCCGTCGAGGGCGACGTCGAAGCCCTCACCGAGGCGGACGACGTCCGCGGTGAGCCCGGCCAGGGCGAGTGTGCCGAGGGCCGGTGCGACGGCGGCTTTCGGAACCAGGCGGAGCTCCGGCGTGACCCTGTCGGCATCTCCGCTCGAGCGGGCGACGAGCCGGGCCACGTGGTGGACGTCGTCCGCGGCGAAGGGCGTCCACTGCGGCAGGCCGAAGCGCACCGCGCTCGCAAGGCTGCGCGCGGCGGCGGCGGGCAGCTCCAGCGGCCGCACGAGCACCGCCGACGGCGGCACGACGAGAACGACGGGCAGCCGGCGCGCCAGACGGCGCAGATCCAAGAACGTCACATCGGCCGTGCGCGTCACCGTTGCCGGCGTCCCCGAGGCTGCCATCCCCGTCGCGTCGGCTGGTTCGAGCGGCAGAAAGGCGGTCGGTGGCGCAGCGGCTCGCGTCCGCCGCAGTCGCGATGTCCCGCGGCGCTGCGGCGGCGCGCGGACCACAATACGGCCACCCTCGACGCTGGCGAGAATCTCCGCATCATTCGAGGTACCTTCGCGGCCGAGCGTCAGCCCCCGCCACCACCATGTGAGCGCGGCCTTCGCCGCCGGCAGCAGCGTCGGCGTCCCGAACCGCCCTGCGGTCCCCGGCGAAAGGGTGTGGGCCCGCTTCATCCGAAGGCCGCGTCGTTGACGGCGAGCATCGCCGACAGCATCGCGTAGACGATCAGCCCGGCGAGCAGCCCGAAGCCGACCGTCAGCGACGGCCCGATCGCCGTGGTGATCGTCTCCAGTCGTCGGCGCAACCGCTTGTCGAGGAGCTCGGCGGCGGCGGAGAGCGTCTCGGCGAGCCGGCCGGTCTGCTCGCCGAGGCGGACCATCAGGAGCGTCTCCGGCGCGAAGCCGGCGGTGCCGGTGAGCGCCGTGGCGAGAGGAGTGCCGTCGAGGACGCGCCGGTGCGCCGCGGCGAGATCGGCCTTCAGGGCAGTATTTCCGACGCCGGCGCTCGCGAGCGGCAGCGCCCGCGACAGCGCCACGCCGCCGGCGAGGGCGGCCGACAGGGCGCGGGCGTAGCGGCCGGTCTCGCGGGCGGCGATCAGCGAGCCTGCCAGCGGCAGGCGGAGCGCAATACGGTCGAGGACGGCGCGGCCCCGCGGGTGCAGCCGTGCAACGAAGAGCCCCGCTAACAGGATGCCAGCACCCGCCATGATCCATGTGCCCCAAGCGCGCAGGAAAGCGCTGGCGGCGATCACGGCTTCGGTTGTCACCGGCAGCGTCACCCCCTCTTCATTGGCGACCAGCGCCTCGAGGTTCGGCACGACGACGACGAGCAGCACTGCGACCGCAGCGCTGGCGGCGACGGTGAGGAAGGCCGGATAGACGAGGGCGCCGGCGAGCTTGCCCTCGAACTCGGCGGCACGCTCCAACTCCCCGGCGAGCCGCCGCATCGTTGGAGCGAGCGCGCCCGCCGCTTCGCCAGCTGCGACGATCGCGGAAAAGGCCGGCGGAATCGCCGGCTCAGTAGAGAGCGCGGCATGAAAGGCGGCGCCGCCGCGCACGGCGTCGCTGAGGCGCGCGACCAGGGCGGCGGCGGTGCGGCGGCGCGGTGCCGTGGCCGACAGTGCCAGGGCCTCGTGCAGCGGCACGCCGGCCTCGAGCAACCCCGCCCATTCGTCCGCGAGCCGCACGAGTTCGCGCCGGTTGAGGTCCGGCGACAGGCGGATGTCGGTGGTGAGCAAGGCGGCGAGGCGCCCGAGCGAACCCTGCCCGTCCGCCTCCGCTCCGATCTCGACCGCGAGCTTGCCGTCACGGGCGAGCCGGGCCGCGACGTCCGCCTCGCTCGCCGCCTCCAGCACGCCGGTATGGCGCACATTGCCGGCGTCAACGGCAACGAAGCGGAAGCGCGCCATCACGCCTCTCCGCCGCTGCCGGCGACGCGCAGGACTTCGCTGACGCTCGTCAGCCCCGCCGCCACCTTGGCGAGGCCGTCGGCGAGGAGGTCGGTCATGCCGTCCGCCTTGGCGAGCGCCGCCAGCGCCGCTTCGTCGCGGCCGGCGAGAATGCCCCCGCGCACGGCGTCGCTGACGGCGAGATATTCCCCGACGGCGACGCGGCCGCGGAAGCCGGTGCCGCCGCAGGCCGGACAGCCGGCCGCCTCATAGACGGGGCCGGTCGGCGGGGCGACGCCCGCCTTGGCGGCGAGGCCGGCCGTGAGCAGCGCCGCCGTCGCGGACGGCGTGCGGCAGTGCGGGCAAAGGCGGCGCACCAGCCGCTGCGCCATCGCCCCGCGCACGGTCGAGGCGAGCAGGAACGGCTCGACCCCCATGTCGGCGAGCCGCGGCAGCGCGCCGGCAGCGGTATTGGTGTGCACCGTGGCGATGACGAGATGGCCGGTGAGCGCGGCCTGCGTCGCTACCACCGCCGTCTCGCGGTCGCGGATCTCGCCGACCATGATGACGTCCGGGTCCTGGCGCAGCACGGCGCGCAGCGCGCGGGCGAAATCGAGGCCGATCGTCCGCGACACCTGGATCTGGCTGATGCCGTCGAGATGGTACTCGACCGGGTCCTCGACGGTGACGATGTTGCGCTCGGCGCCGCGCAGGCCCGACAGCGCCGCATAGAGCGTCGTCGTCTTGCCGGAGCCGGTCGGACCGGTGACGAGCACCATGCCGTGCGGTAGCCGCAGCGCCGCCGTCAGCGGCTCGACGACGTGGGTCGACAGCCCGAGCACCCCGAAATCGAGCGCCACCGCCGTCCTGTCGAGGATGCGCAGCACGACGCCCTCGCCGACGGCGTGCGGCATGGTAGCGACGCGCAGGTCGATCGGCCGCCCCCGGGCGCTGGTGCGGATGCGGCCATCCTGCGGCAGCCGCCGCTCGGCGATGTCGAGCCCCGCCATGATTTTGACACGCGAGAGGATGCCGGCGTGCAGGCCCGGAGGCGGGGCAGGCTGCTCGACGAGCAGGCCGTCGACACGCAGGCGTAGCCGTGAGCCGGTCTCCGTGGCGGTGAGGTGGATGTCGGAGGCGCCGAGCTCCACCGCCCGGTCGATCAGCGCCGTGACGAAGCGCACCACCGGCGCGTCGCCGGCGAGATCGCGCAGGCGCGCGAGATCGTCCTCGAGCGCGATGCCGCCCGCGCCGGCCGCATCGCCGGGGGCGGCGTCGCCGGTCAGCCCCAGCCGCTCGAAGGCGAGGTCGAGGTCCGCCGGCCGGACCAGTCGACGCTCGACGGTGCGGCTCGTGCGCGCGGCGACGGCGGCGGGGGTGAAGGCGTCGAGCGGGTCCTCGACGGCGAGCACGACCGTCGTGTCGGTGGCGCCTAGCGGCAGGCACCGCGCCGTCGTCAGAAAGGCCGGGACGAGCAGGTCGGCGAGGAGCGGCGCGTCGGGGAAGGAGGCGGCGTCGGCGACGGGAAGGCCGGTGACGAAGCTCCAGGCGGCCACCAGCGCCCGGTCCTCGACGAGGCCGAGGCGGGTGAGGACGCGGTCGAGACGGGCGGCCGCCGGCAGCGTGCCATCGCTCGGCGTCGCCTCGCCGGCGCCGGCGCGGCGTCCGCGCTCCAGGGCCTCGGCGGTGAGCGCCCCGGTGGCCACGAGTCGCGCCATCACCGCCTCGACCGGGTCGACGGCGGCGGGATCGGCGAGCGGGGGCGTATCCGGCGACGGCAGGACGTCGGGCGCAGTCGCGGCCCGAGCCCCCTTGGTGCCGAAGGCCATCCCCTGATTCATCGGCCTCTCCAATGCGCACAGGGAGCCACGTGCGGCAGGAGGAGGCAAGCGTCCGGTAGCGTCGGCACGGTGTGGACGGCGATGTCGACGGGGCCCCCCAGCGCCGGCAGGTCGGCGCGCAGCAGCACCGCCCGCGGCAGCAGCGCCGGCTGGGTCCACGAGGCGCGCCAGCCGGCGCCGGTCGCACCGTCCGGTTGTGCCGTTCGCAGCCCCGCCGGGCGGACGCCGTCGTCGAAGAAGAAGAACCGCAGCGCCCGCGCGCCCGACAGCACCACCTCGCGGCGGACGGCGCCGCTGCCGGGATCGCGCCAGACGAGCACCAGCGCCATCGGCTCCTCGGCGACGGTGGCGACACTATCCACGCTGGCTTCCCCGTCCTCGGCGAACTCGGCGAGCCGCCGCTCCGGTACGATGGCGAGGGTCATCGGCCACGGCCGGTCGAGGGCGAGGATCGCCGGGCCTCGGCTCGTGAGCGTCAGCCGGTCCGCTGCGCCGGCGCCGACCGACGGCGCGCCGGGCGGTTCCGGAAAGGCGCCGGCGACGACGGCGCGGAACACCCGTTCGGCCGCGACGATCGCCTCGCGGGCTTCAGCCGCGCCGGTCACCCGCACCTCGATCCGCCGCATCGCGCTGGTCGCCGCCGCTGCCGCCGAGACGATCAGCCCCACCAGCACCAGCGCCACCAGCACCTCGACGAGCGAGAAGCCGGCGCGCCGCGACGCAGGGGAGGGCGGCACTGGCCCGCCGCTGGCAGAGGTGATCGAGACCATAGATCGTAGAGCGCCGACCCGCCTCATGGCCGCGGCTCGCGGAGGCGGAGGGTCGAGAGTGACACCGGCGCGCCGTTCCGCGGCGTCACGGTGACCAGCAAGGTGTAGAGTTCCTGCAGCGGCAGCGCCTCCGGCCCCTCGTCCGCGCCCGCGAAGGCTCGCACCTCCAGCACCCAGGCGGCGCCGTCGCTGAGCGTGCCGGCGGTGCGGTGGGGGCGCAGCGGCAGGTCGAGCCCGACGCGGGCGAGAATGGCGTCGGCGGCGAGCACGGCGCGCAGCCGCTCCCCCGCCCGGGCGCTGCGCTCCCCGGCCTGCGCGAAGGCGACGAAGGCCGCCGTCGCCACCATGGCGATGAGCGCCAAGCCCACGACCGCCTCGAGCAGGATGAAGCCCGCCCGCCGTTCCGTTCTCGTGTGATGTGCGCGCCCGGCCGCCATCAGCGGCGCTCGATGCGGCTGGTGAGCCACGAGACGTGGACGGAGGCGATGGGGGTGGTGCTGGTCGGCGCACCCGTGGTGGCTATGGCGTCGGACGAGGCCGGCGCTTCGGGAGCAGAGAGCGTTCGGTCGGAGAGGGTGACGCGACCGCCGCTGCTGGAGCCGTCGGGGAGGAACACGATGGCGGCCTCGTCGTTCGCCGCGAAGGCGCCACCGGTCCCCGCGCCCCAGCCGCGGACGCCCTCGAGCCTCGCGACGATGTCGGCCGGCAGGTCGGCGCGGGCGTTGAGTGACGGTGCCGCGACGGTGTGGCCGCCGTCCTGCAGTCGCACGGTCACCGGCGAGTGGCCGTCATGCGCGGCCTCGCGGGCCTGCCGCAGCACGCCTTCGACCGCCAGTGCCGCTCGCTCGGCCGGCGACGGGCCAGTCAGCCGCGGCAGCGCCGCCGCGATCCCCGCCCACGCCGCCACGACGATCGCGAGCGCGACCAGAACCTCGAGCAGCGTGAAACCGGAGCGGGTGGACATGGGTGGACTCGCCGACGGAACCGGGCACCATCTTAGCGTGTCTGCGGCCGAAGCTCATGGGCCGGTTGGCGTCGTCCACTGGAGATGCTGGTCCGCGCCCGCCCCCTCAATCGAGGATGCACGGGGGCGGCGCATGGCTCCCTCCTCTGCAGACTGCGGACCGACGTTCCGCTGGCTCTTTCGGTCAGGACATCAACCATCAGCCGCATTCTGGATGCTGCTGATAAAATGGAGATGGAGGCGGTGGTGGTCGGCGCGCTCGTGGGGACCCGGGTGTCGGTCGCGGCCAACTTTTCGGAAGCGGAGAGTGATTTGTCCGACAGGATGACGCGGCCGCCGCTGCCGGAGCCGTCGGGGAGGAAGACGATGGCAGCCTCGTCGCTGGCCGCGAACGCACCACCAGCCCCGGTGCCGACCCAGCCGCGAACGCCCTACAGCCGGGCGACGATGTCGGCCGGCAGGTCGGCGGCGGCGTTGAGTGACGGTGCCGCGACGGTGCGGCCGCCCTCCTGCAGGCGCACCGTCACCGGCGACGAGCCTCCGCGCCCGGCTCCCGAGCCTGCCGCAGCACGCCCTCGACCGCCAGCGTCGCCCGCTCGGCTGGCGACGGCCCCACGAGCCGGCAGCGTCGCCGCGATCCCCGCCCACGCCGTCACGACGATCGTGAGCGAGAATGGCCGAATGCGACGCAGGCTGCGTCGTCCATACTGAAAGGGGTATGGCCGGATACAATTCTCGTCGGGGCGAGGGTTGTGGCCCTTTCGGGTTTGAGGATGTTCATCCGGGACGGGTCATGCGGCCGCCGCTGCTGGAGCCGTCGGGGAGGAAGACGATGGCGGCCTCGTCGTTCGCCGCGAACGCGCCGGCGTTACCGGTGCCGCCCTCGACCGGCAGCGCCGCCGCGATCCCCGCCCACGCCGCCACGACGATCGCCAGCGCGACCAGAACCTCGAGAAGTTTGAAACCGCAGCGGGTGGACATGGCAATACCGCCGGCTGGAGGGAGTTCCACTTTAGCGTGCCTGTAGTGGGAACTCGTTGTTTCGATGACGCCATCCCCCTGAGATGTCGCTCGGCGCGTCGAGGATCAATCGCGAAGGGCGAGCGCCCGTTGCAGCTCCCATGCTGGCCACGCAAGTCTGGCGCAAGACCAATTCATCGATCGCATAAAGGCCTGTCTTTGGTGCAAGAGCTCGCCCATCGGTGGTTTCGACAAGGCTGGAAAAAACGGGCCCCCGAAGGAAGCTATCGTTTCGATGTCGGTCGGGCAGAATCGCGCGGCCGCAATTGCTGAACGAGCACAACAGGGTCGAAGAATGCCCCGCTCGTTTTGAGGCCGGCGCCGACTCACAGGCAGTTCTCGACGCGGGAAGCTTACAATCCGCGGCAACCGCACCAAGGCGCCAGACCAACGGCCGGCCGAATCAGAAGGCATCTGCCAAGAATAGCTCGCGTTCTCGAACAGAATTTGGACCCGATCGGTATAAATCGGCCGTGAGGCAATTAACTTGAACCGTATGGCAACCAAAGTATCTATCAAATAAATTACCTGTCAATCTAAATCTTTTCTGCGCGATGAATCACAAGATTCATTCTATCAAGTTGATTGACGTGATATGTCCCAATTCTGTACTCTCCAGGAGATACATCAAAGTTAATGCAATTTTTATACTCGTCTCCGGCCATGGCAGAGTCGAATACAGCATAACGACTCTTGCTAGCTAGAAATTGAGCTTCCTCAATCATAGGGTATTCAGCGATGTATGTTTCGTGAGATGCGAATTCCCTAGCGTCTCGCACTGAGTCAGCAAATATTATTCTATAAAATATCAACTTTGAATTCGATTCATCAATCCATAGCCCAGTATCCAAGGGCATATCTCCAAAAACCAACGCGTCAGACCTCATGAAATCAATTACCTGAAGATAATTTGTGACGGCGCATGCCACTTCATAATCACTTTGTAAATCAGAATCTGCAATTTTGCTAATTCTTCTGATCCCGCCCCACTGAGCGGCCAGATCAAACCTAATGCATACAAGTGGGCCGCCGTTAGTGCGGATAAGTTCGTCCTCATTCCGATTCATGTCAATACCTTCTATATTTTTGTCCTGTGATCAAGCCGCCCTGGGTTCTGCTGCATGATAAACAGTGAGGGTAGCCTTGCTGTTCTTCATTCGGCTGTTTCAGCGACGTTGGCGGCTGGTGATCAGCGATGAAGTCACCACTTTTCGTTTTTGGATCTTTTGAACCACAGTTGTGGCATCCGCTTGTTCGGCCAATCTCGTTTATCTTCTTCTGTTGCTCACGTGTCGGGGGGGCGGCCCCAATAGGTACAGACCCGCCAGCGTAAGGGCCAACACCAACGCCAGGCGGAAGGCTTTTCTCTGGCTCGGGTTCAACGGTTGGCTCGTCAGCCTCCTCATTTTGCGACGCTCCTCCGAGATAGCCGCCAATCAGGCCCCCTATGGCTGCGCCGGCAATTCCGCCTGCCTGTGCTCCGGCAGCAACCTGACCCGTGGAAGTAATGCCGTCAAAACCCAGTGACACGCCGCCAGTGGCAATCGCTGTTCCAACAATACGCGCTCCTGCAATTGTGCCCCCCAAATAGTACCCGATCTCGCCACCAACGATTGCACCGACAATTGCTCCTGCAGGAGAGAATCCAGTTGGCTGGCCAGTTAATCCTCCCTGATCTGGATCCGGTTCCGGCGCCGGATCGGGCATCTCGGTGTCGGCAATCTGATGCCCGTTCGGATCGCTCTTGTTGACGGGATCGTTTGCGGCATAGGCGTACCGGTTCGTCCCCACGGGGCTGGAGAGCACCCCCGCCGAGCCGCCGTTCGCGGCTACGGCCGTGTCGATCGGATCCCA